>JAABUT010000035.1_pt1 | contig 243321 bp, 245 predicted proteins | sample 5559281 | NCBI WGS metagenome assembly JAABUT01 (sample SAMN10711880, study PRJNA513359) | rock metagenome | isolation source: Antarctica rocks | place: Antarctica: Victoria Land, Ricker Hills nord | collected 2016-01-04
CCAAACCACCCTCCCCCCTCGCGCTCGCTACCGCTATCGCTCTTCCCGCCGCTATATCTTCATCGAAACACGTGCTAGAGTAGGGAGATGTCAGGATTCTCAATTCTCAATTCTCAATTCTCAATTCTCAATTCTCAATTCTCAATTCTCAATTCTCAATTCTCAATTCTCAATTCTCAATTCTCAATTCCAAGGCACGACTCGAGAAAAAGGGCAAAGGTTGAGCGGGTGCGAAGTTGTGTGTACTGTAGCAGAACACTACACTATCCGTCGGCGGTTACGAGGACGACGACCAAACAATGATGAGACGCACAACGATGTTGCATGTCTTAAAAGTGGCCATATATCTATAGCTCATACACATAATTAATGTGCTTTTAAGAACTATTTTCGGCATGCGAAGATCCGTTTGGGGTTTTTTTATTTATCTACCTTAGTTCCTACAGACTGTACTCGTACATAGTCTGATTGCTCAACTCACCTTCCCCCACTTAACACATCCCACCCCATCCCATTCACGTACATATATATTCATAAAGAAAATCACCCCCCTCCCAAAAAAACCAACCAAAAAAAAGATCTAGTTCACGCCATCCCATCCCCGCCCCATTTTAAAAAAAATCTCAAAAGCAGAAACAAAAAACTGATATGATGAAAGAGACTGGGGAATTTGATTCGAGAGATGTGAATTGATGACAGAGAAGGAAAAAGAGAGAAGAGAGAAAAAAAGAAGAAGAAAAGAAGAGAAAAGAAGAAAAGAAGAAAAAAAGAGAATCAAGTAAATGAACGATACTACCGCCCCCCCCCCCTCTTTCCTTTCTCACTTTCAGATATAGAAAAAAGAAATTGACATTTCTTGCATATATTGAGGGGGTTGTTGTGGCAGCACCAGCAGCATCAGCAGCAGCAGAAAAACTTTCTTCCTCTTCTTTTCCTTCTTTCCTTCTTTCCTTCTTTGCTTCTTTTCTTCTTGCCTTCTTTCCTTCTTTCCTTTGCTTTCCTTTGCTTTGCTTTGCTTTGCTTTTGAGTGAAAAGGGGGTTTATGGGGGGGGTGTGTGTGTGTGTGGGGGGGGGGGAATTGTGGGGGATGTGGTGGTCGGTGGGGGGGAGGTTGGGGGGATTAGTGTTTTGATGAAATGAGGGAGGGGCCGGAGGGCTTGCAAGCTGTTGCTGTTGCTGTTGCTGTGGGGTTTTGGTTAATGGAATGGGATGTTGTGGTTTGTCTTCTTCGTCTCAGCTTCATCGCTTTCGTTCTCTTTTCTCTTTTTCTCTTCTTTTCGATCTCTGCTGTCTTCTTTTTCTTTTTCTTTTTTCACTTCTCAGTTCTCAGTTCTCATTTCTTTTTTCTTTAGCTTCGTTCGCTCTTCAAGGCATCGACTCATTTTCTTGTCGTTCTGTTTTTACTTTTTACGCACTTTTAAATATCAAGTTGATACGTTTTTCCTCTGTTTTTTTCTGTTTCTTACTTTTTCTTTCTTACTTTTCCTTCTACTTTTCCTTCTTCTTCGTCTTCGTCTTACAATGCTATAAGATGAAATGAGACGATCAAGAAAGAAAAAGGAAAACGAATGAAAAGGTTTGATAACACGGAGGAGAGTAATTTGTTCAAGATAAGGCAAGAGGGTTGAGGCAAAGGCAAAGAAATGAAAAGGAAAGGGAAATATAGGAGTCTAGGAATATGAACATGGCCCTTGCTGCACCCCTCAGCTGTAGGAAATTCGTGATTATTTATTCGATACTTCCGCCTGCATACGCCATTGTTACGCCGTATCAGTTCTCGCCAATCCTGAAATCGACGATATCTGCTAGATAAGATATGTCGCGCCAGCGTTTCAAGATTGACTCCGTCTGACCCTGATCACCTTGAAAAAACACGCTCGCTGCTCATTCTCTTTCTTTGTCAGAAAAAGTAACCATCCCCAACTCAATCAATCGTCATCCGACTCGTCACCGGCATCCCCCCATGATGCGCCAGACTCGGCATCTCCGTCATCATCCCGCCATGTAACTTCTCATCCTCGCTCTCGACTTTCCTGCCCGCGATAAACGGCTTTAGGCCACGATCGAAATTGGCCATGCACGCGCACGCGTTGATGATCGTCAGAACGATCAGGATGATGGTGATGACGGCGAAGGTAGTCAGGGAGTGGCGGACGGGGTCATAGGAGCGGTAGCGGGCTTTGTTATTGGTTTGGTACATGCGGACGAGTTTGAAGAGGAAGTAAGCGAGGGCGGCGAAATAGAGCAGCTGGTGGTGTGCGAGGTTAGGGATGGAGAAGTTTTGGTGGGGATGTTGGAGCTTACAATGGTAATGACCATCCCTGGTTTGTTTTCTCTGCGAGTGAATAAGGCGGCTAATAGAAGGATTATGATTGTGACAGGAATTGCGGCAATGGTAAGGTAGAATTCGATTTGTTTCCTATTGACGACAATGACGAGGAATTGGATTGTGAAGCCGAGGAAGAAGAAGAAGTCGAATTTCAGCAGGGCAATATAGATCTAGAATGACTGGATTAGTTGACCTTCATTGGTACTTTCGATGGCAAGCATACCTGAAAGGTCAAGTATCGCCTCTTCATCCTCAAATCCGCACTAATATGCTTGTATATCGTCCACGCAAATTCGTCGTACAATTTCCATGCAACTACAGACATGAAGACTGTTCCTATTGCGATGATACATGGAATGGCTATAAGAAACGGCTTGATCGTAAACCATATATGAAGATCAATCTCGTTGTTGGCGCTGAGATTGACAACGGCAGTTTGGATCTGGTCCATTTGCACAGCGGCATAGATGAGTAGACCGATATTATAGATACATAGGCCAATTATCTGGATAGTATTCTTAAGTCGGAGAGCGTCGTACACTAACACCAGCTGGTAGAGGAGTCCGAAAATGTACAAGGTTAGAAAGGTGGGGATGCTGCGTGAATCTGTTTCTTTTTCGGCTGGTCCTTTGAGGTTTACCTGGAATTGATCGAATACGTAACTGTAAGATAATTCATTAGACATCTCCAAACATTTTGTCGTAAAGACGGCACGCTGCTCGGGGGGTATCAAGTTCAAGGTGTTGACTTACGCTTCGAATGCCATTACTATTGCTGCTTGAAGGGTCGTTACGGCCACAAAGGCCCATGTCCAGAACGAATTTGGTTTGTACATTATTCCTCTCGCCTGACCACGGCCAGCGGGTCTAGGCTTATATCCTTCTCTGTGAAACCCGCCAGCGTATTGCTGGTATGATCGGTCCAACGGCTGACCTCCTAAGAGGGAAGCTCTTGCCTCGTGGCCTTGAATTTTGACGGTATTTGGACGCTAAGTGTGGAGCTGGCAATACAGGTATACCGACAAAGGTTTGATCAAGTCACTAAAGTGGATGTCCAGAGGACCACATTCGATAGTGACTGTCCAACCAGTTCCGTCCCCGACACGAAGAATTGCGCTGTAGCAACTCGAAAAGGGAAGAGCACCAAGTAAGAAGCCTTGCGACTCGGTACAAAGGTTGGATTGAATTTGTGTAGTGGCGACTGTCTCCGACTTCGTGGTCTCTCTCGGCCAAAATGCTGAAACGGAAGAGTTGGGGGTCGGGGTTTTCACAAGGCTTGGCGATCCCCAGCTTTGTTTGCTGGTGTTGCAGGTATCCGTTGCAGTAGTAGGAAAAGAGTGAGGAGTAAAAAGGAAGGTCGCGATCAAGACTGGTGGTGGTGGAAGTGTAGAGTCAGGTAGCTGTCGATAATGATGGATGATAGGTTTTCTCCTCACATCCAAGACAGATAGCCTTTCCCGCCAAGCCAGGGGACGGAGCCTCATGGAGTCGTGGGCGCCACTTGGCGCGTCAAGGGTCTTTTGACGAACCCTTTGCCTTTGGACCACGCTTTGGCCCTACTCTATGCCTTCCCAAATAAGGTACTCTCTATATGGGCAGACGGTTCTATGAGTCGATGTATGATAGCGACTCGTCAGATATCTGTCATTTATTAACAGGAGGGAAATGTTGGTCCCTATTTACGATGTCACGTTGTTTTGTTCAATTGTTTCTCTCGAAGATTGTGGCTTAGACACACTCCCCTCGTACATCCTTTTCAGGTTGATGAATAAAGAGCCAATATATACCTTAGGTCGTTGTAGATACACGCCATTGTGCGACGTGGACTCTACAGTGAAGTTCGAGTTCATTACCGACAGCATATCGCATATCGCATGAAGGCGTTCTCAGCTTGCCACAACTCCCACAGCGGCGGTACTTTGGTACTCTCCCATTACTAATTAACACTTATTCGTCGAGATCATGGCTTCAGGTACAGTCTACCACCATACAAACATGCTACTACTAATTCTTCTCTCAGACGATGAGCTACTGGAAGGAATCGCAAGGGACGGTACTATGGACTAGTAGGACCACCAAAGCCGCCAGCGTTTATAGATGCTGAGAAAGCCCGTAGCTCACAGTGGCCTGGCCTCTTTGAACGTATCTTGCCCAGATTAGAACATGTACGCCTCCATCCTTCGCTCCTCAACAGGAACTTGTCTAAGCAGGACACAAGATTGTCCATAACGACTTCCCAATACCCACAATCCCCCTCCCAGAGCCTCTACCACCCTCGTTAAATGAAGACACCAAACCCGACCCCTCAAGCGACTCCTCCCAAAAGGAAAATGCACATCCCGACTCTCCCTCCACTCGTCCTCCTCGCACTTCGCCGTCTCCTCTCCCCTTCCGGCCAATATCTATCAACAGCCTCTCCCTCCCACCAGGGACCCTCCCACCACCCCTCGTCTCCCTCCTCTCCTCGATCCGAACAACCCTCAAAACCTCCTTCGCCACATCACCTCCACATACCGCCCAACGCCTCGCCGAGCTGCTCTTGAGACCGCGGGACCACTACCGTACTCTGCCCTCATACCTCCGCGCTCTCGACCGCGTCATCTCAGTGTCGAGCCCTTTGTCCCTGTTCCCACTCCCCTCCATTTCCTCCCCCTCCTCCAACAACCTCACAAACGGCCTGCTGCAAAACGGCTCCTCCCCTCCATCTGCCACCCCAACCTCCACCAACGAAATCCACGACGACGACGACGACTTCATCGGCGGCGCAGCCCTAACACCCATCCCCTGGCTCACAAACACCACCCACTCCGACCCAACCCTGGCACGCCCCCTCACCCTCCCCACAAACAGCGACCTCCGCACCGAATCCACCTCCCTAATCGACGGCCCCAACGGCTCCGGCTCCATCGAAACAGTCTCCGTTACCGTCAATGGCATCTCCTCTTCCACCCACCCTTCCCAAAACACCAATCGCACAGGGATAACCCAAGGCGAGCTCCTCCGCCAAGAACAAGAAGCCGGCGTCGTCCCCGTGCCTATCCCGCAGCAACAACACGGCCGCGTCACCCGCAGCTCCTCCGCCGCGCGCAAAGAGGAAGAAAACGCAACAAACCCTACAGCAGCAGGGGCAGCGGGCGAGGAAACCGAAGAACGCGTCCACGCGCGCGGGCCCGAGTTCGTGGGCATGGAGGATATGGGACCGCAGGCGCGCGGGCCGGGGAGCGGGCGGTTTGACGTCGAGGGTGCGTTGGGGCGGAGGGGAGAGGGGGAGAGGGTTGGTGGGATGGGTTATGCGAGGGAGGAAGGGGAGGGGGGGAGGGATGCAGATGGGGATGTTGTGGTTAAGGATGCCGATGCTGATGGGGTAGCTGAGGGGGAGGGTAGGGAGGAGTAGGGAGGTTTTGGTTGAGGTTTTGGGGGGGGGGGGGTTGGGATGGTTGGGATGAGAATGGGGGGTGAGATGGGATGGAGGCCAGACATGTTAAACGCCATACCATGTGTACCGATGCAACGAAGCATACGGGAAAATACACCATCACACCGCCTCGAAGCCCCATTTCAGGCTCCCCACGGGAACCCGACTGCACCAAAAATCCCTCAAACCCAGCACCTCAACTCCCAACGCGAGCAAAGGGACCAACATCGTTCAGATATCTTGTTTATTCCCTAAAAGCTGCCTATGAGGAATCTATCATACAGCTAGAGTATCAAGCCCCCCATCATCTCATCTGATCTCGTCAAGATAGATAGCACCCCGAGCGCCATAGCCATGCGAGAACGCTAACATATGCCCTTGGCCCTAACCCCATAAATCCTTTGCCTGGTCACACCAACGCAAACCCTCAATCAATTAATCTCCATCCCCTCGTCCTCACCCTCCTCCACTTCGCCCTCCCCATCCACCTCCTCAACCGCCCCCGTTCCCAATCCACCACCCCTACCCTTCCCCCCCTCCCTCCCCACGCCCCCAACCCCAAACTTGCCGCCCCCCAAACCCCCGACCATCTCCAGCTCCTCCCCACCCACAACGCGCCCTTCCACGTCAATAACCTCGCACAGCTCCATCATGCTCTGCCTGCTCAAGCGCCGGAACGCCTCGGAACGCACAACGCGGCCCCAGTGCGTGAGACAGTAGTTTGCCGCACGTCGCCTGAGCCACTGCTCCCCGGCCGTGCCAGCGCGCTCCCAGACGACGGCGGCGGACTCGACGTCCATTTCCCTGCTGAGGCGGTGGATGCATAGTAGGCGTAGGCGGGGCATGTCGTAGACATTTGCCATGACAAGCAGGCCAGCGACGTCGCCGAGGTCGGCGCAGTACGAGGGGTGTTTGGCGATGCTGTCTGTATAGAGATAATAGAGGAAGGCGCGGACGACAGGATAGGGTTCGGGGATGTGCATTTTCTTGGTTTGGAACTCGGCCATTTGGGAGGCGTAGACACGGGTGAAGTGGGGCCAACGGGCTTGGAGGATCAGTTTATGGACGTGGATCGGTGGGGAGGTATGGACGGTGGAGGATAGGAACTGCGGGGTGTTTTCGGCCAACAAGGGGTCTATAGTTGTGTAGGAGGACATATCAATATCGTCAGCTTGGACGTCGTCTTTCTCGCCAGTGATGATAAAATCAGCACCGCTCCCGGATTCTGTGGGACGATCGAACATTGAAGCAAGGTCCGCACCAAGACTGCTGAGGTTGGAGGTCGGGTGTGTGTCTGAGGCCGGAATTTTGCCTTTTCCCATGCTGGGTTCAGAGGAGAGATCGTTGCCTGGTAGGCCAAATCTTCGGAGGTCGAGGGGGAGGACGTCGCTGAGGTATTCTTCAAAGGCTGCATTCCCTGGGGATTCGTTCGCGCACCCTAAGAGCCAGGCTTTGGTGCCGTCTTCGTTTACAGCACAGTAGTGCCAGCGATAGGTGGGATCGAAGATTTCGGGCCCTTCGGCTAGCTTTTGCCATTGTAGGGCATCGAGTTCTAGGGCTGAGAGGTTACATTCGGATGGGCGAATGGTACCTGCAGGGGTGACAAAGTCGAGCAGAGCGCCCGAGGAGTAGACGTGGAAATGCGTTCCCAATGCTTGTGATGGGACATTTGGTCCTGAGACGAACCTCATAGATGAAATTGCACCTGGGGCAACAGGCTTTGTAACCATCGAAGCAGCTCGGACCTGGACACTGCTGGAGTTTGCAGTATAGCCAGTAGACCCAGTGGCTATGTGTTGAGGCTGGTTGTATTGAGCGAACTGTGACGGTGGATTTGGTGTACGGTCTGTCGTCGGAGAATCTGATGAGCCTTGCGCCGGTACCGCCTTGAAAGCGGGACTACTCTTGAGATCCAGCCACCACATCTCTCCTGTCCGCTCCATGTCCGGCCCGAGCCCTCCGAACACCCAGATACGGCCTCCCCAAACCCAGGTTGAATGATCAAATCGCGCAACAAAACTCCATGATCGAGACCAAGTCCATGTTTTGAGATCTAGATAGCATATCTCGTCTAGCGTGTAGGTTTCGGTACCTGACAAGCCTCCAACGACGTACAGCTTGTCATCATAGACAGCAGCTGCATGTCGAGCTCTTCCTTTTGGTATTGTACCTCGAATATCTGGTTGTGTCCAATGTGCAGTTTTTAGATCAAATATTACTACGTCGGAGAGGTATTCCCGATGCTCGTTCTCTCCGCCATATATCAGAAGCTTCGATCCTTGCCATAAACATGCCGTATGACCTAGGATGAAGTAAGCCACTAACCATGAAGATGGACTGCCTTAAATACCCATCCGCACACCAGGTATGTCGCCATAGTTATCGACCAAGCTCCATTGTAACGATCCAAGATCAAGTCTGAGAACATGGTTGTACACTACACGAAAGCAAGGTCAGCATTGATCTGAGGCTAATTATGTTCGCGAAAGAGATATAGCTGAGAGCACTGTACCTTCATCAGTATATTGGTCGAAACCACCAAAGGCGTATATTTGGTTGTTTCCACAATATGTGACTGAGGCATTGACCAAGCAAGCAGGCCGTTGACCACAAGTTCTCATGATTTTTGGCCTATAGCTCTCATTGGCGGTGCGAGAGGTCTTAGAGGGGCTGCTAGGCATAAGATAGGTATTGTTTGAAGAAGAAGCTGATGCTGGCGTTCTGTTGTGATTTGAGAAGCCACTCCATGCACTTGTGCTTGACTGCGGTTGCTGATACCCAGAACCGGGGGTGGTTCTACTTTGGTGTTGATCCATAGTTCTTCACATGTCGCGGCACCATTCGTGGGTCAGTTAACTTTGAGCGAGAGATGAGTGAATAAGGGCCTGTGCAAATTTCTCTCCCTCTCTCGTGCGGCGGCTCTGAGATGCTTGAAGTGTCGAGTGGTCTCACAGTGACATTGGAATTTGATAACTATCGCCAGACTTCGGAGATTGTCCCGACTTCCCGGTGATTGGTAGATCCCTATTACTAAGCTTCGTTGCTCAGCAACTGCTTAGCGCATCGGTCTGTTGACTGGTACATAAACTTCGGGTCCAGAGTCTCTGTTCCTTCCTCTCTCTACATTACTTCTATCCGCATACCTCCTCTTCTCTATCTCCTCTGCATTTATTGCAAAACATTATTACCTTACGCAAGATTACTGTCTTCAATCCATTAGATCGTTCAAACCTGTTTTCAAGTCTGAATTGATCGACCCACCGATTGTTAGAACATCTCTGCGAAGGGACCTCGATTAACAGCATTTGCTCCGGTACAACATCAACTACTAACAACTATTTACCCAGGATCCATTCAGTTGAGACTCTTGGGAGCTCATTCGACACCGGAACATACAACCCTCGACAGGCTCGTTGGTTAATCGACTATTACTAACCTGAAGACCACCGGTCTTCTTCCACAGGACATTGATCGATACATTAAATTGTCCTTTCGATCAAAACATATCATACAATGGCAACTGCCTCGATATCAACTCCCCTCAAGAGCCATCATGGTATCTTCTCTACGCGAACCGCCGGTGGCCGTATGCCCTTGACGCCGTCGCCGCGCACACGAACTGCGAGCCTCGCCACCAACGCCTCGAACAGCTCCTCCCCCTTCACTCCTCCGAGACACGTATCAGACAGTATCCATGTAACGTCACAATCCACATATGGCGGCAATCTGTCACAGTACTTCGCTAGGTCGACCTCAAAATCGACCTACCGCGACTCTCCAAAGTCCAACATTGCCAAGGCTAAGAACTCGCCCAGACATCTCGAACTTGGCGTGTCGGATTGGAATCTTACTGGTACTGGGCCTGTCGTTGGGCAAACACCCTCAAAGAGCTGTAGTCGGAAGAGAGGTCCTCTACGTTCAAGATCAGGCAAGACCACAGTCCGAATCGATGCAGGAGATCGCTTTATCCCGAATCGGACTGCAAGCGAAGGCTTAGCCATAGCTGGCTCAGGCAAACTCGATCCGGACAGCCAACGACCAAAGACTAGTGGCGAAGGTTCAACAGTCCTTGCGAATGCGGCAAGTGCTTTCAATCTTGGGGGCCACAGCTCTGATGATGATGCTACCGCCGCTCTTGAAAGACTTGATTTGGGCGACAACGAGGAATCCACATCATACGTGAAGCCCGCTCCAGAAACTCTTGCGTATGAATCGTCTTTGGCGTCCGCTTGTGGTGTCTCACTGAATACCCGCATTCTCGCATTCAAGCCAGCACCACCCGAGTCTTCCAAACCAATCGATTTGAGATCACAGTACAATCGTCCCCTCAAGCCTACAAATGCCGCGGCAGCACAATTTCGACGAAGAGTCCTAACTGCTCCAGAGCGTGTACTTGATGCTCCCGGCCTTGTTGATGACTATTACCTTAACCTTCTTGACTGGAGCTCAGGTAACCAGGTCGCAATAGGCTTGGAGCGCAATGTTTACGTCTGGTCTGCAGAGTCTGGCACTGTCAGCTGTCTGCTAGAAACATCACCGGATACCTATGTCAGCAGTGTCAAATGGAGTGGAGACGGTGCCTACGTCGGTGTCGGTCTTGGCACTGGGGAGATCCAAATCTGGGATGTTGAAGAAGGGAGCAAGCTTCGTAGCATGCACGGCCATGATACCCGCGTTGGAGTAATGGGCTGGAACAAACACCTTCTCTCTTCTGGCGCTCGAAGTGGCTTGGTTTACAACCACGATGTCCGCGTTGCTCAGCATAAAGTCGCCGAGCTAGTGTCTCACACATCTGAGGTCTGTGGACTTGAGTGGAGGTCGGATGGTGCTCAGCTTGCCACTGGTGGTAACGACAACTTGGTCTCTATTTGGGATGCCCGATCCTTGGGTGCTCCCAAATTCCAGAAGACCAACCATCGTGCTGCTGTCAAGGCCTTGAGCTGGTGCCCATGGCAGCCAAACCTCCTTGCTACTGGAGGAGGTTCATATGACAGACATATCCATTTCTGGAATACCACAACAGGAGCTCGAACCAACAGCATCGATACCGGATCTCAAGTGACAAGTCTACGATGGAGCAACCACTACCGCGAGATAGTCAGTTCAAGCGGGTTCCCAGATAACTCTCTTAGTATCTGGAGCTATCCGACCTTGGTGCGCAACGTTGAGATTCCGGCACATGAGACGAGAGTACTCCACAGCTGTCTAAGCCCAGATGGCCAGATGCTAGCAACAGCAGGTAAGCTACCATGTTCATTTTTCACCAATTTTCGCTGACCAGACTATTAGCTGCGGATGAGAGTCTCAAGTTCTGGAAGCTTTTCGAGAAGAAGCCCGGTTCAAGTTCAGCAATTTCAAGGGAAGGAGGTGTGACTGGCAAAGGAGGGGATATGGTGAAGCAAATGACGATAAGATAGGGATTGGGGCTCTCGTGTCTCAACCCATTGGATCCGTAGTTGCGTATTCTTTTAGATTGTACTTAGCGACTGGTGTTTGAGGTTTCGCATAGGATTTCGCGGTTTTGAAGATGAACAGATCTCGCTATTAGAACTTGGCAGATCAATTTCGGTGGGGAAGTCATTCGATACAAATTACAATCTCAATTTGATCGATCCTAACTGAAATGTGCTTTGGGTGAGACAAGTGAAGCTTAAGCGCATTAGTAAGCGAGGGAGCTCTTTCAATTATTTCCTAGCAGACTGAACTTCCATTTTACAACATCAACATCTAAGAGATTAACGAACCACAACAACTCACCACGCATAGTATGACACACAGACACGATAATTAGATCAAAGAGAAAGCAACAAAGTGAGACTTAGCTGGAACATCGGGCCTGGACATAAAGGTGGGAGGAAAGAGACTGGGCCTAGTCGGAACATCGACACCTCACAACGAATCCGTATCATCCCAAACACTTCGAACCAACACATACAGTCCTTTGCTCCAACTGGCCAACCAGGTCCAGACTGGGATTGGTAGCTTGCTGTCGGCAGGATGTCGAACCAGCTTGTGGTCAGTCTGCTCTTGCCAGACTGTTCAAGCCCTATGCACTATCATGTAACACAGACGCTGAAGAGAACAACTAATTGTAGGGTTCCGTGTACTCCAAGATCATGGACGATGTGATCGACAACTGTCAGGTAACCTTCGAGGAGGATGGGATCAACCAGCAGACACTGAACGATATGAAAACGGTTGGTCTCTTTATTTTTCTTTTTGGACTGCATCGGTGTTGATCAAGTTTTCGCACATTCCTCTTTCGTCAATAAAGACACAGCTGCTTGATTCGGTGTCAGAAATGATCAATTATCGCATCTGCACATCATAGAGCATTGTCTTTGTGTTGCGAGGGCCGGGCGCAATCTTTCGGATTTGGGTGGGCGAAAGCGGGGGAATGTGGGAGTTCTTTGATTTTGGGGGGATTACCGACCCTTTGACTCATTTATACGCACCTTGCCCTTCGGTTTCAATTTCCGCACGCGCTTGCGCATTTCCGCTAACTGCAACTCCAACCGAGCCAAGCCTTTTTCTGCTAGAATCCTCCCATTACTTTTGAGAGAAACTGTTGTTTATAGTAGAGACTGTGCTGATGACGGTCATGCTATGTTATTCTGCAGACATGGCAAACCAAGCTCACTGCGATGCACGTCGCTTCTTTTCCATGGGAACCACCGCCAATACCTCAACCGATGGTCGCCAATCCTACCCCTGTACCTTCCAACGTTCCTCGACCGCAACAGATACCGTCAAGTGGACCCCCTCCGTCTGCAATGCCGTTGCCAAGTAATAGTGGTGGTAGCGTACGTATCAAGACCGAACCAGGCTCTTACGACACTTCGGGAATCCCTCAAAACAATGTTCTTAATGGTAATTACGGGAATGCTGTCGCCCAGCAACGTGCTGCACAGAATCTGCAAGACAAGTTCGGTGCCGGTGCCAATCTGCAGATTAATCAACTCCATGCACAGGCAGGTATGGGGATTCCGAGTCAGCAGCCCCATCGGAACCCACAGAACATCCAGCTTCCTCAACTGTCTGAGAAGCAGAGGAGGGAATATACCGCACAGGCACAGCAACAGTATCAAAGCTTACAACAAGCGCAGCAGCAACGATCCAACGCTGGCCATGCACAGACTGATGGCGCTGACGACTGGAGTTCAATGATAGCTCAACGTCGGGCTGATGCTCTGGAAAACCCTAGCGGGACCTATGATGCGGATTTGACTATGAGGCAGCGTTTAGAGCAGATGAGCCAATCGATGGAGGGTGGTGGCGTGATGATGCCGCTGTCTGAGCAGGCAAAGCAGCCACTGGCCAAGAAGCGCAGGGCCGCCCAAAGCACCCCAAGCGGTTCAAACCAATCTCTAGCCGCCGCTCAATTAGCGCCCACCTCCAAGATCCCTCAATACGACGGCCTAGACGACGAGGATGACGACGACAAAGCAGGCATCAAAGACGACCCAGATCTTGACGACGACGACGAAGACGCAATCAACTCCGACCTGGATGACCCTGACGACGACAATACCGTCGAAGTAGAGGGTGAGGAGGGTAAGGAGGGCCAGATTATGCTGTGTACTTATGACAAGGTTCAGCGCGTCAAGAGTAAGTGGAAGTGCACGCTGAAGGACGGGGTTTTGACGACGGGAGGCCGGGAGTAAGTGTTGCATCGAGATAGTGTTTGGTTATGCATGACTGACGATGATGGCAGATATGTCTTTCACAAGGCGCAGGGCGAGTTTGAGTGGTAGGGCGACTGAGATTGCTACGATTGATCCCCCTTCTGCCGTTTTTATTCCAATTCTCGGGACCTGCGCTCTCAGCCGCTTTTCGTCCACACGGATACCAAACCCAACTACGACACCAGCTCTTTCTCTTATCAGCCTCTTAGATTGTTCCAGGCTTGTTTTACTTTTTCTTTCCAGGGCATAGCAGGCGTGCTCAAGATTACCACCAGTATTCTCTCCGATTATTTGATGGAAGGCAGAAGGAAGGGGTTATGACGGAGCAGATTGATCCATGACTAGGTAATAACTTAGTCGGTAGTTGCTTGGCTCGGCTAGCTAGGTAGGGTTGTAGAACTAGCATGAATTGATGAACGAACCAGACAAAACAAGTACGAGTGCTCTTGCTTGTATGTGATACTGAGATTTTCTCAAACCCCCCCCCCGACAATCCTCTCAAGATACCTCATCTTGACATACCCAAGTATACCAACAATGTTAAATATTTGGAGCGGAAGAGTTGAAGTTGGAAGTTGGAGTCGGAATTGGAATTGGGGTTACGATAGGGTGATGTCTGGGGGTTTATATATATATAAAAGGGAGTTTTTGCAGTTGCGGGATTTGAGATTGATGTATGTATGTATGCGATTATGAATGGGAAGAAGTTGGTCGGTGGGTATGTAGGTGGGTCGGTAGGTGGGTAGGTATGTAGGTGGGTAGGTGGGTAGGTAGGTAGGTATGTATATAGGTAGGTATGTAGGTAGGTGAGTAAGTGGGTAAGTAGGTAAGTAGGTGGGTAGGTGAGTAGGGTCAGTAGGTAAATAGGTCAGCATGTCAGTAGATAAGATTTGTTTTAAAACTGAATTTTTCGAGATATGAGAGATATATATAGATTTCTTTAAAGCTGGGATAAAATGCGTTGGGCTGGCTGGTTGGTTGGTTTGTGAAGATGAAATGAGATGAAATGAGATGAGATGAGATGCTTAGTGTTAATTTGTGATTAATAAAGAACTAGGTTGAACCCTAAGTAAACACTTGTACATATGTGTTCGCCCCCTTCGGCGGGGGTCGTCGTCTTCTCTGGATGGTACATACAGTAAGTGATTGATTAGGTGGTGGGTTACATAGTTGAAAGACGGTTGAGGGCTGGGGGAATTTTTGTGCTGGAAGTTTTATGGGGATTTGATAGGAATTGATGGAGGTTTACAGTACAGTATGTATCTAGGGGTTGTGGAATTCGCTTGGTTTTGGGGTTGGGAGTGTAGGTTTGAGGGTTGGCTGGACTGTGGAATGGAGCGAGGACTTGGGTATATGGGAAGTGGGTGTTGAGGGATTCAGAAGGGGTTGGTTGGCTGAGAATACATGGGGATCGATTAGGCGAACTGTAGATGTGAGTAGGTGGAGTTTGTTGGATTTGTTTTGGGGTGGTAGGTTTTTCTGGTCATGAGGGTGCTTCTGGGAGTGTTGGGGATTCGGTGGTGGGTGTTTGGTTTTCTTAGATGAAAGCGAGCACTTGGAGATAAGAGAATCCAAGTCTCGGGATCAGTGAAGGGGCACGAGACTGTGAGAAACGGTGAGAGCTAAGTAGGATATGAGGGTTTGGGTGAATTGGATGAACTGGAATGGTGCCCGTCGCAGAGGCTATCGGTTGTCGTTGTTGTTTACTGACTTTCGCCTCTCCTTTTCCCTTCGGGTAGCCCGTTATAAAGCTCTGGAGGGACTCTGAAGGGACAGTGGAACGTTGCAAATCGATAATGCTTTCTATTCGAGTTCATTTTCCAGTCTAGACTTAGTAAGGCTTGAATCGGCTTCCTTCTGTCTTTTTCCGCCTCTTTGACGGTTTCACTTCGTCCTCTTCTTGCCTCGGAGCTTTAGGCACATTATCAGAAATCCGCCATACCATTACAAGGCCGTCCTCTCCGCCTGTATAGATGTTACCAGTCTGTATTGGTTAGTAAAACGCCTAGAGCAAAGGACTTGAAGCATGGCTGTTTACCGCGCCGTTAAAGCACATGGCTCGAATCACGTCTTCCCCGTGAGCGCCAGGCAGTCGGGTGCTGTTCTCCTCTTTGAAGGACCACTCTGATTTGGAGTGGAGAGGACAGAGGTCAAGATGTTGGCTGCCGGCCGTTCTGTACTCGTTAGGACACAATGAAAGAAGAATCGTTGTAAATCCGCATACCGATTCGAGCCCGCACCAATAATGGCTTCGCCCTGGCTGAAACCAATGCATGTGGTTACATCGACGACATAGTCACAGTTTAATCGAGGCCTCAGGTCACCAAACACTTTTGGGGGCTCCTCGGATGCATCACTTTCTGGATCTGTCTCCAGTTTGTAGACAGAGAAATGCTCATCGTGGCTCAAGGCGAATACATCCGTGGTTGTGAGAAACCCGGCATGGCTTATTGAGGAGTCGTGGTTCATCACCTGGACGAGGGCATCGTCTTCATCGGTCATGGAGGTATCGTAGATGTTCACTAGGCCGTCGGTACTGCCCGAAAGCAGGCATGTGGGTATGTTTGGGTGGAAGCTTATCTGGGGTATCTGTCAGATGCCTGCCGATGGGACATGGTGGATTGTTGACGGCAGGAGAATTTGGGACAAGATGGAGAGGCGGACTTCTGTAACGTCATCGCTGTGGCTTTCGACGTATTGTAGGATCGGTGAGCTCGTAGATCTAGAATCCCTACGCCAGTCATCAGCACTCAAAGTGACTCGGGGTGGTTTTACGTGATATGCCAATGCCTACCAAATCAGAACGGCAGCTTGAGCATTTTCTAATTCTGTCCCTACGGCTATATTGCTGCCTCGAGCATCGAGAGCAATGTATGGTGTTTTGGTCCCTGTGGAGGTTGAGCCCCGTCTGTTCTATCTATTGGAAACTCATCCTTAGAATAGGTACCATTCCCCAGCTCCAATGCCGCCTTCCCCGTCCTCGAATCCCAGCACCGGACCACTGCGTCTCTACCTGCAGTAAGAAAACACGCTGGATCAGCGTGCAACGGCTTTAGACAGGTGACGCCATCGTGCAGATTGTCAATCCTGGCGGCTAGCTGCAGTGTTGTTGGGTCAAACGTCCGCAGCACGTTGTCCGAGGACGTTGCGGCCAAGGTGGCATTGTCACTGGCCAGCAGCAGGCGGTTGATCCATATGTCCTCTGGCAAGGGAGACGAGCTAGCCAGCAGATCAGCCGTCTTCATATGATTATCGTGATTGTTGTTGTTGATTATCGTGGCTGCGTCGAGGGCTCAAAGCTTGTCGGGCGTCGGCAAAACGTTGTCAGTTGTGCCGGGTAGTATATTGTACTGTAGGCCAATCGATAAGGGACCCTCCTTTCTCTCCTACTACTTTATATATGCGATCAGCGGACTACTGGGGCTGGCCATCTCTCTCGTTCGTTGCACTGCCCTCGCCGTCTATTGTTAGAACAATAGACGGGATGTAGAATTAATCAAGATGGCATTCTAAGTGAAACATCGTCGTCCATGCGCTTCTTCGTCTCCGCTACAACTTACAAGCACACGGTCCACCCATCCCCCTCCCCTACCTACCTTAGCGAGACTATGGATGTCCCCCCCCATCGGCACTGATCGCATCCACCGATCATGCGCCGTTGTCGCGGAGATAATCTTCCTCCCCGTCCACACTCTCTCACGTTCCACCGTTGAAGACGGAAGTCGACGAGGTGTGTTGCAGCAACACAGCATATGCCAACCGAGACCACGACCCAGTTCTCGCGGTCGCACCACATCCCTCTACGGCCTCCACATCCTCCACTACTGGACCGGGTATGCATCCACCCATTTGTCCCGCGACTGATGATGCAGAGGGTGTCGATCTGGGTCATGGAGAGTACGCCGCCGTCATCTCTGTGAGACGTGATCGGGCAACGAAGCACAATGATCGTTGCACCGACGATCCACAACCAAGCTACCTTACCTTGCTCTCTCTAGTCTCGACGTGTATGCAGTGTCCCTTGTACATACACCAGCGGCGATCCAGAAGAGTCTGCGAGGGAAGAGATGGCCACTAGTCGAGCATGAATGCACACTTGCTATGCAACTCTGGGGGCGGGTCAGGATTGTACACCGAATGTACTAGTACTCTTTTCAGACGCTGATCAGCTCCTGACCCAGTGAGCTGGTAAGCACGAGCCCGAGCATTTGGGACCCTCCCGCATCAGAGGAAACTAACGGCGCAAGTGAGGCATCCTAAGGGAGCAGGGAGCAGGGAGCAGGGATCGCTCTACCTTACCTTAGGGGGCGGCGGCGGGCCTAAGCAAGCTCAGTAGTTTCAGTCCCCAAGCCTGAAGATACTTCAGTAAGTATCCAAATGAACTACCTTGAAATTACGAGTAGATATGGACCACGTCTACGTGTCGGCTACGAAGGTACCGAAAGACTGATTGCATGGTTGGAAACCCACGGGACTTTCAAGCACGTTCATCATCTGCTGATCGAGATGACTCAGGTGTTCAGTCGGAGAAAAGCGTCGGCTCAGAAGCCGGGCCTTGTCCCCAAGCAGTAATTGGATGCTGAGGTGGAGAAGGCGACTGGCATTCGAACATGATTGTTCTTATTGCCGCCAAGTGTGGTGGGGCTGATTGATTGATTGATTGATATTTGCCAAGGCTCACCACCGTTTCCATCAGCTGTTTGCAGCATTGGCCTTTTGATCGTGGTACTTCTCACCTCCAATAAAGAGCCCGATCAAGCGCTGCATTCCACGCTGCTGCGCTACCCGCACGTTGTTTCCCATGGGCGCACGCTTTCATCATGCATGATGAGATATGCTGAGATAGGCACATTCCATTATGCACGGTAGAGGATTGTGGGAACGATTGCTGACTGCCTCGTATCAGGTAAGGTACATACATGGTGAACCTACTTTACCTACTTTGATGTCGAACGGGTTCACTGTGTTCACTGAGAGCCGGTACTGTGTTGATTGATATTCTACGTAGGTACCTTAGGTACCTTAATCTCGTACCGTTTGGGAGGTAAAGAATGCAGTGCGTTCGGTGTAAATGCCCAGGGCAACTCCGCTTCACTTACCTACCCCTAGGTATTTAGGCACACTAAAGCACTTACGTAAGGTAGTACCTACTACCTTACTGCTACTACTACTACTACTATTCCGTACTACTACTACTACTACTACTACTTTACTCACTACTGGTACCTTACCGAGGTACCTACCTAAGGTACGTAACGATGGTCACAGCCGTGGCCCGTGGCTCACCTGCGGCGTCTTTGCCTCATGCCGATTCAAAGGCCGAGGTGCCTCTTTCTTAGTTCGAGGTCTAGTGATCCCGTACCAAGGAATTGTCGGGACACAACATCAACCTGTGGATCTGCTAGTTAGTAGTTAGTACACTTAGTCTGCCAACCGCCCAATCAAGCCCCTACCAGGGGTCCCCAGTCCTCGAAAGGGGAGGGAAAGACCCCACCCCTCCTCAAAGCATAAATCCAGTTCACTGACCCAGCAGACCGGTAACCCACCCGTCCCAGAACATTCACACTCACACTCACACTCACACTCACACTCACATTCACATTATTCAGAACAGAGTATTCCGTACCTGGAACTCCAGTACACTAAGAATCCCCCCCCCCATGGGCCTGGCACAAACAACACAAACCACCGAAATGTCCCTTCGATGCCAGTCTCTGTCCTCCCCCACCTCCCCGTTGTGAAGCTCCCCGACTCGGTGTGGGCATCATACCTACCTACCTTCTCGATACACTCTCTCCTTGCACTCTGGTCTCCCAATCATTCATTCCCCTCCAATCGTAGCATATCTTCTCGTCCCCCCACTAGTTCGCGTCTGGCTTCAATCGCTCTTTTGCCTTGACTCGCGCAAGTGCCGTATAAGTTCAAACGGTTGCGCTGGCTCTCCATGTCAAACTCCCCCCAATGGGAAAGTTGGGACTAGAAATTGAAAATAGCAAAGAACTCGCCACGGGCATCCGCATCAGCATCAGATCCAATCTTCCGGAATTCCCCCGTGAGCCGTCACACGGTGCGTATGGTGGTCATGGAAATGAAAGGGTAGGCACATGGTCCAGAGACCATATCTGGTAATCCCGGCTAACCCACGCGGTGTCAATAGAGCCTCTCTTCCCGTTCCGTTGAATGATCAACCTCACCTCGAGAATGGCCGGTTGTTTCATGGCTTCCGGAAGGGAATCTACATGTATCCGTGCGATGAGGTATAACTGCGACACCGCGTCTCCCACCAGTACACGCAGGCTGGCTGACCGCTGTTTTCAACTGCAGCAAGAAAAAGATCGGCTGGACATCTTCCACAAACTGTTTCTGGTCTCACGTCGGAGCGCGTTACACAAAGCGCCACTGATACCCAGTAACGGACCGCCTCGCATATTGGACCTGGGGACCGGGACCGGTATATGGGCGATTGATATGGCTGAGTAAGCTCATTGTGTGACGAGATCTGCTCCGGTGCTGACCTGTATGGCGACACAGCAAATATGAGGAGACGGAAGTATGCGTGCAGGGGAACTTCTCATGGGTCGAAAGCATCTGACCGTGATCTACAGGTGGTCGGTATTGACCTAGTCGACATCCAACCGGAGCGGTATATTTCTAGGACGGTTCAAGTTGTTGGTGGTGGATAGTAACTAAAATCCTCGACAGTATCCCACCGAATCTCCGATTCCGGACCCCCCGAGATTTCGAAAGTCCATGGTTCCTGGGCGAAGACTCTTGGGACATGATACACCTACGGATGGGCCTCGGGAGTGTTTCGAGCTGGCCTGAATTGTACCAGAAAATCTTTCGGTATGTGGCTTCCGGCCCAATGGTCAATGACTTGCAACCCACGAACACGTCCCTGACATGTTCATAGACATCTGAAGCCTGGTCATGGCCACATAGAGCAAGTTGAAATCGACATGAGACCTCGGTGTGATGATGGGACTCTGACCCGTAAACCGGACGGGTCTGTTCCAGATATCATGCGGTGGTTCGATTACCTGGAAGATGCCACGACACGTGCGCACCGATCAATTGTGTATGGACACGATGCTCCGCAGTTGTTGGCGGCCAAAGGGTTTGTAGATATAGAAGAGGAGATCATTCGATTACCTGTCAACCCCTGGCCTTCTGATCCTCATCAAAAGGAGATCGGAAGATGGTATAACCTGGGGTTGACCGAAGGCTTAGAGGCCACCAGTCTCGGTCCCTTCACAAGGTGTTTCCAGTGGCCGGTGAGAGACGTAAAGATGATGGTAGAAGAGGTCAAAACGACCTTGTGCAACAAGAGAATTCATGTTTATAACAACATGTGAGTAGTCTTCGACCCTATTTCTTATACTATATCGGCTTGGGGCATCCTGCCTTCCTACCTCATGTAACCCGTGACCCTACAACAAGGGGTTCCTCCTCTGACCTCGCATAGGCACATAATCACAGCTCGAAGGCCGGGACCCTAATACCTTGAAGGTCTAACATGTCCATCATCCACGCCTTGTTGCCAAGTGGCCTCATAATTGTTACAGGGTGGCTTGAGTCAAATTCGAAATTTTGCATCGATGCTAGAATTAGTGGCAACTTAACCGTCACTCAGCGAAGATACCCAGTCAGCTTGTGCTTCAATCTTGGGAGGTACCGTTCATTCATCGTCCTCGAACTGTGTCGGTTGGGTAAAGCCAATTTTCGGACCGTGCAACACAGTCGTAATAAAGATGGCCAGTCCCCCCCGGACTTTGTCAAGGCACAGGCTGCCCCTCTGGCTGGAAAACAACGTGCCAAGTGAGGGCCATTTCCAGAACCGTTCTTTAAGGATCGGGTTTATGCCTGTACGGCTACGAAGTTACGAGCTACGCCATCACACTCTCTGCCTAACGATCTCCATGACTCGCGGCAACCAAGTTGATTCGTCACCTCCTTGAAGACGTGCGGCGTTGGGCGAAACCTGCCGTCCTTCTTCCAGCGAATCCCGGACCTCTCTCTTGACTTTCTTAGGGGGCTTGCGCCTTTCAACTTGCATCTCTAGATTCTAATTGTACAGTACTCTACTATTCTTCACTGCGGGGAAACGGTACCCTGATACATGGCAAGACTTGGTATATAGCTCTTTGGAAAAGAAAGAACAGGAGGCTCATAAATATTACACATATAACTTGATATCACATTTCATCCCCTGACGCGCGGATTGCAGGAATTTGGCAGTACATGCAGCTCTTCAGAGCATGCTTTCAGCAAATGATTAGTCGAAACACTCAGGTCTAGTTCGAACTTCTGTAAATTTGCCTTTTCTGGCTTTCCCTACACTCGAGAAGAAAATGCCAAGTGAAAATGTAGGCCTTTCCATTTTTGGACTAGTTCATCATTTTGGCTCAACTTCTATGTACACTGCCCTCCGACCAACTGAAACATTCCATATTTACTTCGCACTCCAGGTTCTCTAGTTCTTGTCGAAATGTCTTGCTTCAATAGATCTTGTCGCCTACATGTATTGCTATCTCCATATCTTCCTCGTCCAAATCAGCGCTCACTACCTTACAATTGTCCCGCAACTTAAGCTATCCATCCATGCATTGAAAGCTCATAGTACCTTAACTTTCCGTGGAATCTACGTAGCTTCGTCCTAGAGATCCGATCAATAGGTCGAATATCTACAAGATGGCGAGTCAGTCCACAGGCTTCATAGACCTCTCGACATTAATTTCGGCAGCTAATGCATCCAGTCTCCTCTCTCCCTCGAATGCGTCCCCCACGGCCTATTGCGCGCATAATCCGTTGCATATCCATCAACCGACCCCCTCGCAACTTCATCAGCCTGCACTATGCATATTTCCTCTCAATATGCTTGCTCTCGAGCATCATCTTCTGGGGAAGCTCCACACCCCCAAGGAGTGTTACCTACACCGATTCGATCTTCCTCGTGGGTTCGTGAAGCAATCCTGTTCATCGGAGCCAGCGTTGCTAACATACGCCGCTAGTCAGTGCTATGACCTTAGCAGGCCTAAACACCATTAACCTGTCACAAATCAATACTTTCCAACAATTCCTTCTCTTCCTCCTCACTATGCTTGGCTCTGCGATTTTCGTTTCCATAGCAGTAGTGCATATTAGGAAAAAGGCGTTTGGGCGGAAGTTTAAAAGCATTGCTGAGAATGAGCGTCGAAAGGGTCGTGGTCGGCGCGGCTCGAAAGGACGGATATCATCTCCTAAAAGGGACTCGAAACCAGAGGTTGATGGGGATACGATGTGGGCTAGGCCCGCCAAATCGATTGATATAATAAACCATGCCAATGGTGTAAATGGAGATGTCGTTCCGGATCATCCAACTCTGGACAGAGCAGACGGACAATCTCCTGGAAGCCTTGCGGAGCAGTCTGGGGCGGCGAAAGAGGATCAAACAACCGACGAGGATGATCGGACAGTCCGAAGAATCACCTTTGCGTCTCCGTCGTCCCCAGTCAGAATCCGACCTCACACTCGAGTATTCTCAATGCAAGGTGTGGGAGCCCGTCAGAATATCCCGAACCATCCAAAGAAGACTAGCCAACCTGAATACCCTTTATCGCCGTCCACCACCGCGAATGCTGATTTGGGATTCCTCAAAGATACAAAAGACCGCTTCGCACTCACTGGATTCATTGGCAGAAATTCTCAGTTCAGCAGTCTCACCATTGCGGAACGAGAGCGGCTTGGTGGAGTTGAGTACAGAGCGGTGACCTTCCTGTCGATTATTGTTCCCATGTACTTTTTTCTGTGGCAATTTTTGGGATGCTTGGGGCTCGGTGCATATGTCGCGAACAATAGAGCGAGTACCGCACGGGACAATGGACTGAACCCCTGGTATGTGTGGAAATTTCCCTGCCATCAAGACCTCAATGCTGAATCTGTCATAGGTGGGTCGGAGCATTTAACGCGGTGTCTGCATTCAACAACAATGGTATGATGCTTCTGGATACTAATATGGTGAGACCTTCAGACTCGGATTTCTACCCATCGCTAACGGCGAGCGAAAGGTTGCTTTTCAAACTTCAGGTTATATGCTGATCAGCATGGGCCTTCTAATCCTCGCTGGCAACACATGGTATGTATTCTTGAGCTAGTCGGAAGAAATGTTCTGACGTTCATAGTTATCCTATCTTTTTACGACTTATTATCTGGACTTTACTGAAATTGATGCCGGATACCAATCTCTTCCGCGAATACAGAGTGACCCTTCGATTCTTGCTCGATCACCCTCGTAGGTGTTACACTACCTTGTTCCCGTCCAGTCACACGTGGTGGCTTCTAGCTATTCTTGTCCTTCTCAACGGTATTGACTGGGTAGCTTTCGAAATACTAAGCGTGAGTCGATTCAGCAGAGTGCATTGCCCTTCAACCATTCTGACATTCTGTGGCAGATTGGCAACTCGTCGATCACGTCGTTACCACCTGGCGTTCGTGTCATCGACGGTCTTTTCCAGGCCCTAGCAGTTCGTAGCGGTGGCTTCTATGTTGTTGCTATAGCACAGCTTCGTATTGGCCTCTTGATCTTATACGTCATCATGATGTACATCTCCGTCTACCCTGTCGCGATCACAATGCGGAATTCAAACGTCTACGAAGAGCGAAGTTTGGGCATCTATGCCGACGATCCTCAGGAAAAACCCGAAGAACCCAAAGGAGGTCTCTTTAGCGGCCTGAGGCGTCGACTGACGACTCATGGAGGGTCAATCGAGCCAAGATCCGACTTTGTACGCCAGCAGCTCCGAGGACAGCTCGCTCATGATCTGTGGTGGATTGTGCTCGCCGTCCTTTTTATTATGATCATCGAGACGGGGCATTTTGAGGACGATCCTGTAAATTACTCAGTCTTCAACGTCATCTTCGAAGTCATTTCTGCATATGGTTGTGTTGGGATTTCTGTTGGTTTACCAAATGTGGCGTACAGTTTTTGCGGGGGCTGGCACGTCCTTAGCAAGCTGATTCTTTGCGCTGTCATGCTCAGAGGGAGGCATAGAGGATTGCCGGTCGCGATTGATAGGGCAGTACTTTTGCCAGGAGAGCATTTGGCTGCGGCCGAAGAAGAAGATGCACAAATTCGGTTGGATAGGTCGATGACCAGGACAATGAGCAGGACAATGAGCAGGAGTCAAGGGGTTTGAATAGATACCATGTGAAAACGCCCATGTTGGATTTGCTCTACGAATACCATGACTACCTATATAAACTCCGTCTGATGGCTTCGCTACGTGTGCCCAAGCGCAGTAGTTGCTGCCGCGTAGAGGCCACCACATCTCAATTGATCTAGTCTTTTACAATCTCACCGCCAACCATCCACATCAACCGCAATGCCCACCAGAGTCGCAGTAAAAACCGATAAAGCCCCTCCTCCCCTCCCATTCTTCTCCCAAGCCATCATCTGCAATGGCATGGTCTACTGTTCCGGCAGCATAGGCGTCAGTCCGACCACGAAGGCGCTGGTCGAAGGTGGGGTTGTCGATCGCACGGTCAGTGATAGATATCGATCGTCAATAAACGCCATGATAGTTAAACATGAAGAGGACTAATATTCGCATTAGGCACAAGCTCTGCAGAATCTTTCCGCGGTCCTCGAAGAGGCTGGTTCTTCGTTGAAAAATGTCGTCAAGGTCAATATTTTCTTGTCCGACATGACGAATTTTGCGGCGATGAATCGCGTTTATGATACTTTTTGGGACGAGCCGAAGCCTGTAAGTCAGAGACAAACATTTTCAGTTCTGTGGACATTGAAGCTGACGAGGTCAACCACGCCCAGTGTCGTACCTGCGTCGCGGTCAAGGAACTGCCTATGAAGACGGATGTGGAAATCGAGTGTATCGCGCATCTGTAGGTAAGCACCCTTGAAGGTTTTCCTAATCAGAGGTAATGCTCGAGGTCAGCCTGGTTGGGGAGATACCGCAGCCGGCCTCTGCGGCTCGCATTCCGTTCGTTGGCGATTTTTGACTTATTTGCATTCCAGAGGTACGAGACAAGAACTGGCGAAGATGTGACCGACGACCTTGTGTTGGACTTCCTGTGCACGGAATAGATGAGCAGGAAGATAGCTTGGACTTTCTCGCAATGAATTCCATAGAAGCTGGATGACATTCTTATACCAAATCTAGTTGTTCAATCTACGTTCTCTTCTACGGATACAGGTGATGGACATGCGAATGCTACAAGTCGTCCGGAAACGGAGCCAGAGGTTTACCAAAACAAAGACCCGAGCAGAATCTGGAAATAGTACGATATAGTCCTAGCGGATCCCATAAAGGACAAGATATCCAGGTTCCTGAGGCTGCTTAGAGCTTCCAACCTTCGCACCGATTGTAAGAGTAATACCCCAGAATCTGTCATTTTTCTCGACCAGTCGTGTTGCTACTCAGTACTGATCTCGCCCAATACTTCAGAATGGCGTCAACTCCCACAAGATCATCTGCACGTCTTCGAAAAGAATCCGCAGACCCACCCACTTCTAGTGTTCAAGACAACAGATCGCCCTCTATGGTAAAAACCGTCTATGCTCAGACAGGGAGGAAACGGCCTAGACAGATCAACAACGAAGATGCCGGTCCAGCAGCCAAACGCACTGTAGTGTCCAAGTCGCCTTTGAAATCATCGACAAAAGCTGCATCTAAAGCATCTAGAACTGCCTCAATAAAACTCAATGCGAGACTCATGGAAGAATTCCAAAAGCAACAGCAAATATCAGACGAAACGCAAGAACCCAATCCGCAAGCCGATTCTACGTCTTCTAAGCGATTGCTCCGTCCAGACAAATCTACTTTGCGCAAGAGCGAACAAATATCTCGATCTCAATCGCCAATTGTGCTACCGGGCTTCATTGACCAGAAGCTTGCAGCCCAACTGTCCAAGAATACGGGCAGAAGAGTCACGATTGCTCCACAGCCTTCTAAAAAACCACCACGCCGCCGTGAGTGAATCAAAGTCGTGTATTTTCAACAAACTGACCATGTGAATAGTCCCGAAATCGCCAACAAAGATGCCAAAATCCTCAGGATTCGTACAGAAATATAAAAGAATCGACGACGGAACCGAAGAGTCCGAATTCCAGGACTTTCTGACCAATAGTCAACTCCAAACAGAACTAGCCCAAGCTACTCCTCCCCTATATTCTCGATTCCCAGACGACACCGACGACAACTCGATCCAACCATATCGAAAATCTGGAACCATGACACGCTCCGACACCACCACCGTACCCATCTCCTCCTCCAACCCCCCCAAAACAACCGCAGACCTCGAATCCTACTTCGCCCCCCACCCCATCTTTCCCCGCACCGACCTCGAATTCGAACAGCGCTTCAAGCACCTAAAAGCCGCCTCCTGGCGCTGGGCCAAACAGTACTTTTCCCAGGCCGCCCAAGCCGAAGCAAAGAGCAAACCAGTGGATCTGCTCCAACTGTCCAAGCAGTGCCCCGAACTGATGGAATACGTTGGGTGTATTGCATCGCCCGAGGTGGGGAAAGACTGGGAGAGTGTGTTTAGCGAGAGGAGGGCGCCGCTGGTGTATGGGATCCTGGGAAAGGTGGTTGAGGTGCATGTGTTGGGGCATGAGATGTTTGGGTGTACGGATTCGCAGCTGAGGGCATTGAGGATGTTGGATTTGGAGTTGCTTTATGGTGATGGTAAGTCTTCAACTTACTACGATCAAAAACCCCCCTCTAAATCCATGGGTTCGGCTTTTACTTCCCCAAACCACTACTAATTCCCCCTTGATACAGGCTTCACCCGTCAAAACCTCCGCGCCACCGCAATCTCCTCTTTCCTCCCCCACCCCACCTCCCTCCCTGCCCTCTACCTCCCCCACCTCCACCTCCTCACCCACTCCCTCGCCCACCTCCTTTCCCCCCTCCTCCCCAAACCCCACCATCAACCCAACTACCTCAACACCCTCTCCCACCTCCTCCTCCTCGCCACCAAACTCTCTCTTGACCTCCGCCGCTCCCCGGCAACAATCTACTACACCACGCCGGCCCCGGCCAAAAACTCCCGCTTCGACCCCACCGACTCCCACGCCCTCAACGCCCGCAGCCTGCGCATCCAGGAGCGGAAACACACCCGCAACGGCACGCTCGCCGGTAGAGACCAAATCGTCCGTCTCGCCTGCTGGCCCAATCTCACCGCCTACCGCCCCGGCACCGGCGCCTCCGTCGACAACGACGGCCAACCCCAGGGACTCCGAACCCGTCTCATCGGCCGCGCGGAATGCGTCTGTGAATGGAGCTATCCGCTTACGAGCCAGGCGTGTAGAGCGAATGGGCTGAGGGAGACGTTGCGGCTGCGAGGGGAGAGGGAGGGGGAGGGGGAGGATGGGGGGGTGAGGGCGGAGGTTGAGGTGAGGACGATGTGGGGGTTGGGAGCTTTGGCGGCGGTGGGGGCGGTTGTGGGGGGGTTGGTTTGAAAATGGGTGGGGGCATGGGGGGGCATGGTTTAGTGGGTTGGAGAGTTTGGTAGTTGCTATGAGGGAGTTTTAGGCGAGAATGAACCCAGCTTTTCTTTTACCGACTTTGATATTTTCATATCCCCTATCGCTCCCATCCCTCTCCTCCTCGCCCACTCCTCATCATCTCCTCTTAAGTTACCCCCGACAATCCAATCCAATCCAATCCAATCCACGTCCCTCTCTCTCTCTCCTCTTTCCAACCCTCCAAACTCCTCTTCCATTCAAATCCCTCATATAGAAGAAATCTTCTTCTGAGTCAAGAGAATTGAAATAAAATCTTGAGTGAGTGAGTGAGTGAGTGAGTGAGTGAGTTAGTGGAGCTTTGAAACTTTTTTAGTACTTAGTGGCAGTGGGATTTTTTTTTGGGCGTGACGTTTGAGGATGAGGGGAGAGGGAGAGGGAGAAAGGAAAAGGGAGGGGGGGGAGGGGGAAGAAGAAGAAGAAGGAGAAGAGAGAGAAGAAGGAGAAGAAGAAGAAGAAGAAGAAGAATAACAATGGAAAGGGAGATGGATCATGGGAGAGAGGAAGGAATGAGAAATGAGAAATGAGAGAATGTGAGAAAGGAGGGAGGAAGAGGGGAAGCAATATGCGAGAAAGGAAGGAGAAGGAAGTGGGGAAATGAAAGAAAAAAAAACGAAAAACAGAAAGGAAATAATCAAACCAAAAAACGAAAATAAACCCCCCCCTCCCAAAAAAAGAAAGACCATATACACAGTACAGTATACACACACACACACACACACACATCAACACCACCACCACCACCTATATAAAAAAAACTCCCTTCTCCCTTCCCCCTTCACCATCCAAGAAAAACCAACCCCCCCCCCCTTTCCTTTCTCTCAAAAAGCCCACCCCTTGCACACACAACCCCTACCTGAAAAACCCCTCAAAATACCGCGGAAACCTCTTTCCAAAAAAAGAAAAAGAAGAAAAAAAAGAAGAAAAAAAGGCTTTCGACGGGGGGAGGTTGGTGGAATATTTTGAATGGGTTTTTTTTGAATGGTGTTTTTTGGAGGGGTTTTTTGGAGGGGTTTTTTGAATGGGTTTTTTGAATGGGTTTTTTGAATGGGTTTTTTGAAGAGGAAGAGGGGAGGGGAAGGGGAAGAGGAGAGAAGAGGAAGGTGAGAGAAGAGAAGAGAAAGAGAAAGAGAAGAGAAGAGGGAGAGAAGAGGAAGGGGAAGGACTTGTAGAAAAAAATGATTATTTATACTCTATGAAATAAGCTAAGAAAGAAAGAAAGAAAGAAAAAAAGAAAAAAGGTGAGGGGGGGATAAAATGGATGGATGGATGAAGTACTATAGATCGTGTTTTGTCTGTCGTTAATGTATATGTATGTATGTGTGTATGTGTATATATGTATGTGTATAGTATGTGTGTATTGTGCAGCACCTCAAGTAAAAATCAAAGACAGACATTAGTAGAGTAAGTGCTGATTGACAAGAAAAGATTCTTTAGTCTTTCAAGAATTATTTCCATATCAGATGTTGTTCTACAGTATGTACATCACAACATCTTCTCATAAACGCCCCGATCCAGCAATCTCTCACACACACAAACCCAACCTACTCCCCCTCCTCATCCCACCTCTCCGCCTCCCTCTTCACCCACGCCTCCATAACCTCGTCCCCGAAAATCCCCTCCCCAGCCCCCCTGACCCTGGTCACATCCCCCCCGAAAACCGGCCCGATTTTCCCCTCCCACCGCTCCCGTCTCGTCATCAATTGCCGCGCCACATCCCCAATCCCCGGCTTCGTCACCCCAGCCGCCGCATTCCCGGTGCCATTCGCCAACCCGCCACCACCACCGGAAGCGTAGTAGTGGGAGCCGCCGCCCGCGCCGCCGGGGCGCTTGTTGTTTTTCTTGCCTTTGCCCAGCGTGCGCGTGCGTTTGAGGTAGGCTTGTTGAACTTGTCCGTCCAGGTCTTCGAGGATGGTGCTGTATTCCTGGTGGGCCATGCGCTCGTTTGCGAGTTCGAGCACGCGCGCTTTGCGCGCGCCATTGATGATGCTGACGCGTTTGAGCTCGGCCTGGAGTTTTCGGAGCCGTTCTGCGACTTCGTCGTCGTAGTGTGCGTCATAGTCGGGTTCCGAGTCGGGGGCTAGGAAGCCGATGTGGCGGAGCTCGGCTTTGATACGCTCGTCCATTTGCTCGCTCGTCAGTTTTGGGGTCGGGCTTTTCCAGGTTTGGGAGTTGGATTCGGGCATGAAGGTTGCTGGGGCAAGAGTATTTGCTGGGGAGTCGGTGAAGGGATCGGAATTCGAGGATGGGTGATCACTTGGGCCGACGCCGTTGGTTGAAGGGGACGCCGTGCCATTGACGGTGGATAATTTCTCCTCCGCTGGCGGACGATTTTCGAAACGCATAGTAGAGAGGAGTCGGCTGAGCATTGGGCCAGCAGAGACCTGGTCTGTTTCGGCAACGTCGTCGTCCATATTGTCTAGGCTACCACGGGCTTGGTTAGGGGGAAGCCCATCAGAGCCTGTTGCTTTTTCGACAGAGATGGAGCCATCTTCCTCGGCCCAGACTTCGGTGTGATGCTTCTTTCCACGGCGGGGCATGATGAAAGGAGTTACGCGGTCACCCTGAAGTGAAGATTAGTCAATTAAAGATCCAAACATGTACAGTACTAACCCTCTCTTTCAAGAAAGCCATATCTTCTTCGGTCAACGGCCGAAGATAAGGCTCGATATATCCAGCGAATGTGTTGGCGTTCACTTGGTTAGACGGTTTGGCATTGCTGAAATCTTTATCTGGAGGCGTTCCAGCAATTAGAAAACTCAAGTCATCGTGCGGAAAGTGCGAGACGCAATAAATATCTTTCTTTCCCTCGTCCGTCATATCTGCGGTGACATCGCGAATATGGTAGATTGTGGGATCGTCAAAGGTCAACGGATCAGAGCCAAAGATTTGGTATTGAGGAATACTGGGCGCAGGTAGAGGTTGATGCGAATCGAGCGAGCTGCTTGATGGTGAACGTGAAGGGCAACCGGACTCTGTGCGTTGTTTTGGTTGGGCAAGTGTTGGAGATGTAGCTTGTGAAGCAGGCGACAAAGGTGATGAACTCCCTGATATAGCATCGAGCTTTCGCTTTTGAGAAGGCTCGGATATTTCTCGGCTAGCTTTACGCTCTTTGGCAACACCTAAACCTCGTCAGCATGATGTTCTGGCTCTCTACTCTAAATCGGACTCGAAGATCCAGGAGACCTTGATATATGAAGGTCTGGTAAGCGGATGTGACGGCGAAGTTGCTTGAGCCATTGGGGGCGCATAGGAGCTGCGTTATCAACGTCCAGTTTTCCCAGCTGGGTGGCATAGAGAAATGTACAAGTTGAGGCCCGTTTGGCCTCATTGAAACGCAGACAAAGATGCTGCTTGAGCGGAAGCAGTGTCGTATGAAATATACAGGAAAAGCCAGTCCCGAGCGCCGGGACGATCCACACAAATGCTGGGATTCATAACTGAAAAATGAACGACGGGATTGTAGAGCAACCACCATAAATAATGACCCGTACAAAAGGAGAACTTGGAAGCCATACCTTTCGAGGGTAGACCCGACCCATCCTGCTTGGCTACACCATGTGCACCTTGTGTGAGAGGTCGTGCCTCTTTCATACTCTGCTCCTTCTTCTTCTTCAACTTCAACGCTTTTTTGGATGATTCCTTTCTTGATTTAGCTCCCTCCTCCTCCTCAGCCGCCTTCCGGAGGCTCTCCTTCTCCGCTGCATCTTGGGCAGCTTTGTCTCTTATCGCCTTTTCCTTTACACGTTCTTCTTCCAACTTGATTTCCTTTTGTCTGGCTACTAGCTCACGCATAGCTCCGTCGCAAGCTTGACCTCTTGCCTCTGCGCGCTGGCTTAGGGTCTTTAGGTTGTCTGCCATGGCCTCTAGATGCTTGGGATCTGGAATGCCACCACCACCACCATGTCGTTCAAGTATGTCGTCGTAGCTTATGTCTTTGGGTATTGCAAGATTAGCGATCAGAAGGTCCAAGTAGGCAGTGTTTGTTGCTGCAACAGTGCTGATGGGTGCGCTGATGTTGGAGCTTGGTGTTGTATTACGGCTATGCGACGATCTCCCCTGGTCGCGACCCTTGGTCTTGGTTTTACCTGGTAAGGGCGGCATCGTGACTTTGTCGCTCGCCGTTGGTCGTCGGTGACGAGATATTGTGCTCTAAGGTGTTGAATATGCAAAGGTGTTGATACACGGGAAGTGGTGTGTAGCTTAGAGCGTGAGAAAGACCCCGCAGTTAAGGCACCCTAACTCTTTGACGAGGTGGAAGGGACAAAGTGATGCGCCGGTAGCGATTGAGATATGTGTAAGGGGTTTTCAGAATGGCTGTAGCATGTTCGTGAGCAGGGCTTTGGTAAAGCAGCTCATGCACAATATCTGACACTCTGACCTGGGAATAATCGAGAGTTGAGGAACATGTGGGAAGCATTGTCGATGTTTAATCGCGATAAGGCTGAGACTCGCAGCAAGGATTAAGGCAGTCTAGCGTCAAATTCGCTGGCCTTACTTGATTGATACTAGCGTATACCGGGCCGAGTTTGTCAGCCTCGGAGTTAAGGGAGGATAGAACGTGGTTGCCTCAGCCCTCAGGTAAGAACGTGGCGGGAACAGGCCCGTCCGCAGTCAACATCCTGATGGTACTGTCACAACCTACGTACTCTCTTTAGACGCTGGCGGCGGTGTTGTGCGACCTCCAGTCTTTACTTTCATCTTCTTGTTACATCCAGGCACCGATTCTTCTTCCTTCGTTCACTTGTCCCAGTCACAGTACTCGCAAACTATGCGCCCTTAGTATTCGAGGACTGATTGTGAGCAAAGATGGGTACGTTCCATTTCGATCAGGCATCCTGGATACGACTCCGTTTGGTTGTTTCAACTTGTCGGAAGCAATGACTAACGAGTAACAGCTGCTCAATCGATCGATACTTTCGTTCTTGCTTTCAGCGACCCAAAGGTGGACCAAGACTACAACTCGAAATCGCGGCTTAATGTATACTATCTCAATACCTGGTGTCTCGGATCCGAACGCTGACTGCTTTATTAGTCCTCAGTCTCTTTTGATCTGTTCATGGACGAAGACATCCGAACATTATCTACCAATACCGAAGGCAGCGGAGATGACATAGAGGGATTACTCTATGTCCCTGATCTTGACTCCTGGGATCCTTGTGCGAACATATCTAAACAATATATCCCGAACCATGTCACTCGAATAAGCAGCTTGCCTACTGCAAATGCTTTCCTCGTAGCGTTGGTGCCATGGATATCGCAAAATTGCACAAGGTCCTTCTTGGACGCAGCCCGCGGCTTAAAATCCCGTGCCCTCATAACCTATCTACCCAACATGCAACCCGGCATTCCCCCTCCTGCGAACGATCCAGCATGGGCGATGAGCGACGGAGGGCAATGGAAGTCGTCCAATCAATATCCGGTCTACGCAATACCTGGGACTTCTGGAAACACTTTAATGCAAGCGCTGGGTCGATACTCTGGGAACGTCACAAGCGTCCCATATGGAGGCATTATTGCTGAAGACTATAAATCTCCGGACTATGTCCGACTCTACGTCACCGTCGGGACGAACAGCAGAAGTTCCCTACCAAGTCTCTGGGAGTTCCTGCTCATCGTGCTCGGCATCGTTCTGTTCCTGATCTTCATCACCTCGGCCATCATGCACGGCTATCAGCGAAAGCATCGGCAAGCCCTGCATCGTCGAGTCATCAACGGCGAAGTCGACCTCGAAACTCTTGGGATCAAAGGATTGACGGTCCCCCAAGATGTCTTGGATAAACTACCATTATACGTTTACACCCACAGTGAGAAAGACCTAAGCGACCACCCCATACAACCTCCCAGAATCCTAACAATCCCTGACCCCGGTGTGTCACCCTGGCGCCTAACCCCAACCCTCAACCCCCAAACCCGCATCGTCTCCGAGCCCCTCCGCCCCACCGCTCAACCACTACCATCCCTCCAACTATCGTCAACCACCCCACAACACACCCCCTCCTACGGCCAACCCACCTGCTCCATCTGTCTCGACGAATTCATCCCCCACGCCAGCTCTGTCCGCGAACTCCCCTGCCACCACATCTACCACCCCACCTGCATCGACCGCTTTCTCCGCGACCACAGCTCCCTCTGTCCGCTCTGTAAAGCCCGCGTGCTCCCTCCGGGATACTGCCCAGCTACCATCACAAACGCCATGGTGAGAAGAGAGCGGCAGATCCGGGAGCGGGCGGGTCAGAGTCCTCGTACCGAGAATGCGAATGAAGAAGGCATGCAAGCAGCGACAGGCCGCCCCGTACTCCTTAGCCACCGCCTCCCAAGCTTCCAACGCCAATTCCGCCGCCCCACTCCCGCAAATAGGCCTGGCAGACGCATCTCCAGCGCCCCCACCCCCAGATCCGTCGAAATGACCACCAATCCCACCACCACCACTAGCGGTCCAGCACTAGTGGTACAACAAACCATACCTGCGGGACTGGGCACAGCGGAGTTCGCACGGGGGAGAATGCTCAGTGCCTTTTCGGCCCATCATTGGGATCCGGATGATGAGGATCGAGAGCGGAGAGCTAGGTTGCCGAAATGTAAGTTTTCTTTTCTGAAGGCGTGTAGTGATGGGTTTAGATGGTTACTGACGATGTGCAGGGAGGAAGGCGGTGGGGAGTGTGTTTCCGGGGTTTCGATGACGCTGGCCGGGGGAACAGGGGTTGAGGATTCGATGTATACGGTTTGAACAGAAGGGTGTTTCTTTCGAGCGTGGCGTTCTGGGGGGACTGGGTTGGATATTCAAACGTCAGACTTGTGTGGGATTGCTTTCGGCGCACATGTGATGGGATGGAATAGGTTGGTGGAATTCTCCGAGGGCGGTGTGAGGGTGGTGTGTGTATTTTACATAAGGGAGGAGAGAGGGATGCAGGATGAGTTGTCAAGGGGCTATTGACTGATTCCAGAGATCTTACTGCTGTTTGACAAGATGTAGATGTGGCTGACTCATTCCCACCATTTCTGGGTTACAGTTCCACCGATCCAATACCACGTTGGAAAGTGAAAGCAGAGACAGCGAAGAACTATTACGATTTCTTGAGGGGTTGTCGTTACAACATGAAGTACGTTACAACATGAAGTACCTAGTATATGACCATATGAGCTTTCTTGTCAAAATTCCCGTTGTTCAAGAACCGAGATCTGCTACGAGCCCCTATGTACATCAAAAACTCTGATAGAGCCCTGCCTCAATTCCCCTGGCTTCGAGCTTTTCTCCTGCGCTCAGCAGCTTGCAAGATAGTACCTAGAAGCAAAAAGTATCAATACCGCCTTCAAGTAGCTTGATGCATGTTGTGGACGTACGGGCTGGTGGGAGCCGTCAACGTCCTTCACGTTGCGGAGAGCCACGAGCAGCCCGCCGCTGGCTTGAAATTTGGCCGCGATAGTGTGTTTTACTTTTTGGCTTCTCCGGGACTGGGCGGGGGTTTGAGCGGCAGCGGTGTTGTGTACCTCTTCTCCGTTGGCTCCGAGGGATTGAGGCTTCGAGGACATCCGCGGAAGAACCGGCTTTCAATTTCCTCATGGTTGATGATGAAGTGCGTTCAATCTCTCTCAACGATGTATAACATGCACATCCCCCCAGCTCTTCAATCTTGACATCAACTCCCGCTCACTAATCCCTAGCTCCGTGCATATCTCATCAAAACAATGCGTCCCGTCCAGGAATTTCTTCAACTCCGCATCCCCGGTTCCCATCTCTTCTCCTTTGGCCTTCACTTTCGAGCCCCTTGAAGTAGCGATGGCGTATTTGTGAACCCGATATAAGAATCCTTTTATCACGCCAAATGTCATGAAGCGCCGGATATCGATGCCTTCGAGGATATCGGCGTGCTCCATGTACCAGTGCCTAATAGGCTGGCCTTGTTTGAGGGAGCAGTAGAGCTTGATGAGCGTTGTGCCGCTGAGTTCGCGAGCGTGGGGGCCGGGTACGGTGATGTACCGAGAGCATTCGCTTTGTACGTCTGTGTCTTGGACGAATTCTCCGATTTTCGCTGTAGGTGCGTACATGGCGCTAAAACTGAAGACATCGAGAAGAAGAACGCAGCCGTAGTATAGCAAGTGCTTGATTGCTTTTTTGACAAGTCTGTAATCCGCATCTGCTTTGATTGCAATCTGCCTCACGCTATTCACCCCATCAATGTACGGCAATATTAACAGCATCGTCAAATCCCAATTGTCGTCCACCAAACTATCGAGATGTACAGTGCTGAGGGGCACGTGGTGAGGAAGGAGAGGAGGGGGAGGGGGGTAGGTGGGGAAGAGCTTGATATTGAGGGTGTTGGAGGCGTCAATTGGGATCATGGATTCGCAGTAGTTGTTCAGATCTTCCAGAAGGATCTCACATAGCGCGTAAATCTTGCCTGAATTCGGGGGCGATAGATCGCGCGAGAGAAATTGCGATTGTTCTTCCAACGTGCGAAATAGCGTTGCGAGTTTCTTGACTGGAGAGAGATATGTAGCAAAAGGCGCATCTTGGTGCAGCACAAGGCTGAAGCAGAAAGTGTAGGCATTGCGCGGGTATGAGGGTGAGAGAATGGTGATGGGGTGGGAGAGGATGCGGTGGGAGGAGTTGCAGAGGGTAAGGTTATGGGAAGTGTATTCCTGGCGGGGAATGATGTAAGGTGATATAGAGGGGAAGTGGAAGAAGGGGATTTGAGGGGACGAGGGGGATGGAACGATAGAGGAGGCAGGGACTTGGTGGAGGACTTTAGGACCTGTCAGGGAGATGTTAGTAGAGTTCAGTATAGGGTACCAAGCGGAGGTGGAACCTTCATTGACGTCGAAGATGCTGAAGAAGATGGCTTTGATCATTGTGAGGCTGCTGGTGCTACAGTTGCCGCAAAGGCACAGAAGTGTCGTAGCTACATGATTGTAGTGTAGAGTCAAGCCAGATAGCTGTTGAAGATGAATGTCGAGCTCAAACCCTAACCCTAAGCGTGGTCGCTGAATACCTGAATACCTTAGTGTGATAGTTCGGGGGGCACAGCGGGTAAAACACAATTGCATAGGGGCTCCCTAGGTTTATTAGATTGTTCTCTTTGGTGATACTGCTCATACTATCTAAATGGAAACATAGCAACCCAATACCGTATACGGGATACTCAAAAATGCCGGGTTTTCCGTTCTTATGTGGACAAATGAATACCTCGCCTCGAAGCTCAATGGGATTCCTCAACCAGTACATTGATATGCCACTACAAAAATTTCGGCGTCCTGTAGTAGTCCAGATTGCTGTCAAGAAGGTATATTCTTATAATGCAAAAGTGTCAGCGTCCCGATGTATATCATTCCTAGACAGTAATCGTTTGCACAAGGGTTAAATCATTCTCTTTCTCCCGAACTTGTTGATCGGGCCCTTCGCCTCATAGGAAAGCTTTGGGGCCTTCTTTGTACGAGTCTTCGTTTGTTCGTATTCCTCTGTCCCTCCCATGATGACGTCCTCATCCTCGTCCTCGTAATCACATTCTTCCTCCAGGGTCTCACCCTCTGGATCCAGTCCATCATCCCCATCATCCCCCTCAGCCTCTTCCTCTTCCTCTTCGTCATCATTTTTACCCTGCATATCACCTGCCGCCATTATCCTACGCTCAGCCCGTGCAACTATACTACTATCATCAGTGTCCCCCCTCCTCATCTTTCGTACTGAGGACAGGCGGCCATCTCGGATACCGGATAGTCCCTTCACTCGGATTACGAAACCCGGATTCTGGCCTGTTTAGATCCATTGCGGCAGTTGTTCAGCTAGGCTCCCAAGTACCTAGCTTCATCTGGTCAATCTCATTGCCGCGGTAAAAGACACGCTCGAGCTCGGGGTGAGGACTTGAGTTTTCTGTGCTATAAATTGTGTGGGAGTATCTTCTCAAAGCTTTGCGGGCAAGGTTTATCCTTCTTAAGAGTTCGGGGATACCTGGACGGAGTGCTGGAACCGGGCGTAGGAATTTGCGCACAAGTTCGCGGAGTTCGATGCTGTACTCCGGATCGCGGCTTGTCTGTATTTCGGAGATTCCTTCGTTGTTATTGCCGGGGCCAGGGAGGATGAAGTGATGCAATGGATGGAGGGTTATAAGTTCGAACATGGAGGCTCCTATGGCCCAGAGGTTTGTATACCAGGATAAAGGAGTATCTGTCTGACGGAAGTGGTCAGGGAGGTCTTTGTATTTGAGTTGTTCCTCAATTGTATGTTAGTGAAGCTCGCTGGGCTTACCCTTGGGACTCTGGAAGCATACCGGTGGCATATACTTAGGCATCCCGGCGCCCCCGAGCCCACCAGGGTTGCTAGTATCGGCCAAGTTGGTCTTCACAGCAAGACCGAAATCACCCAACTTGGGGGTTGGATAAAAAGCGAGTTCGTTCGGGTTCTCGTCACCAAGGAAAACTATACGCGAGTCAAAACGAGTAATCAATGCGAAAGGAGGCCTCCAGTACTAACTATTTCCTGGCTTGATATCGCGATGCACAATTTCGTGGGTCCAGGGTGGGAGTGCTCGTGCATTTGGCTGTTTAGGCCCGTTGAGCATAGCCGATGCAGCATCAACCATGTGATAAAACATCTCCCAAAGAAATGGTTCAGGGAAATGACGTCTGTTGCTGTCAACAGCGTAACTATTTGCTCTAGCATTGGCACTTTACCTAAATTTTCGATACCTCTTGTACAGCTTTCTGAGATCACCATGCGGACAGAACTCCATATAAATCCGATGAACTTGCTGATGAGGGTATCTTCTGTAGCCTCTGAGCTTTGCTACTGATGGACATCCGGTTTTATTCATTTCCCGCATGATTTTGACTTCGTTCGGCATGTCCGGTCTCCAGCTGCTGCTCGTCTTCCTACCTTTTCCAATTCGCTTGACTACCATTTGCTAAAGTATCGTTAGTGGTCATTGATTGGTGAAGCCGCAAACATAGTTACATCGACAATGTTCCCTTCGCCATCATACTTCTCCCAGAGTCCTGCCATTCCAAAGCCTCCTTGACCTAGTGGCCTTTTTCCTACCCACACTGAGCCAGAATCCTCAAGACCCGAGGTCGATCCTTATAAATTGTGCAGCCGATTTTGTCCAAAGACTATAATCTACAATACTCGGAAGGCCTGTGATCTCTTCCTGGGGTCGGCATCGTAAGCTCCACCTGGGGTATTGTCTTCGGATTCAGGTCCATTGAGAGACGATTCGCCTAGTAGCAAGCGTATAGTCGTAGACCCTGGATCTGAATCGCGCCGTTGCGGGAGCAAATGAGCGATTGGGAGTCTGCTTTTGCTGGAAGGTGCAACAGGCGTCTTGCTTGGATCAAGCGCTGGCTGCTTGAAGCTCCTTTTAAGCGACGGGGCCATGATTCAGTCCTGTCAAGCTACGGTCTGGCCAAAGTTCTTGAAATTCCCGCACCACTTGTCACATCCGGGAGTTTGGTGTGAAGGCTTGTGCGGTAAACAGAAACCATCAAACAGCATGATGGAAATAAAATCGAAGACACTGGAGAGGCCGCCACAATGAGCGAGTCTGCGAAGCACCAGCTGCATTCATCAAAAGGCGGCATGAACAAAATGAAAAAAGATAGGGAGGAATGAAATGCTAGATGCGGGGATTTTATGCTCACTGGAAGACTTGGTAGGAAATAGGAAGCAGTTCGCTGTCCGCTTGCAGCTCAAGGTTTTGATGCCATTATGTGAAAAGGACTGGACACAAGGCTTTTTAGTCCATCTGTTGAACATTTTAGAGTTGGTTTTGATAAACATGGAGAAATGTCAGAAGCTCGAAGTTGAAACAAGTGCAATAAATTTGGAACAGATGCTGGCCACTTTCCTCGTTGCAATGAAGACTGGTTTTTGTTGCATCCCTTCAAACAAACATCGCAATGCCTCAGCGAGAGGATGTGATTTGTTACATATCGTAGCCAACGAACAAGAAACATTGATGAAGAGTCGCTTTGAGCAGCCTAGTTATCAAACAATCATTTCATCAGGTCGTCAATCCATCCACTCCTTGTTACTGGCTCCTGATGTTGCCCGAAGTTTGATCTACTCTTCTAGTAATGCCGAAGACTGCATTGATAGCCTTATGAGCCACTGCCATCCCGTTGGCGGAGGCATTCGGGGGTCGTGGTATGGGTTGAATCATATCTGCAGCATCATGCATGTTGATGTAAGAAGAACGTGTCAATATTCCCAAATCGTGTTGTGCAGGATCTCGGATTGATTGGGAGATTTGTGCAACGAGATGAAGCTAACCAAGTCCATCACAGGAATCAATAAACTCAAGTAGAAGAAAGTAAAATGATTGGGATCGACAGGTGAGGAGCTGCCTTGTTAGAGCAGAAGTGGTTTCTCCTGTTCAGAGAACACATCCTCAGCAACTGTTTGCCATTGTTTCCTTTATCTATATCATCGAGGTCCAGTAGTGAAGGTGGTGTAGGCGAGTTGGCCAACAAACACCCCCCACTCCCAGACTGCGGTAGGGCCCCCATCGGCGAACCACTCAAATCAAAGATCAAGGATGACACTTAGAATACACAAATCACTAACCGAATCGCGAGCTGGACCGGAAGACAGCCACATCGGTCGTCCTTCAAGCCCAAGCCTTCATCCTACACCTATTCCAACCTGCAGTATCTTGCTTCGTACTCTACTCCTTCAGCTTCGCTTGAGAAGCACCGTCCGCCGCAGGAAACTTGGAGTCCGCCTGGCATTGCGCACGGGCGGGAGGATTCAATGTCTCACAACTTTGTCGAGCGCCCCGCTCCACCACCTCGCCCGAAGAAGATTGGAAGTCGCAGCATATGGAGTAGTGCCAACTCCATCGATACAAGACTGTCAATCATCGCTGAAGATGTTGTACCTCCACCTCCATTGCCGGAGAGAACTCACAATCGATTCTTTAATCGAAGATGGAATATCGGCGAACCACCGAGGCACAGCTTCGAGACCCCGCCCCCAAAATACAGTGTCTGGGATGCGACCGGACCGAAAGGGGAGAAGCTTGGTGATGTGAGGAATAACAAGTATATTGCACGAAGAGGAGGATGGCGGCGATTACTGATCATTGGGATCCTTTTCGTCGCGATCACAGTGGCTTTGGTTGTTGGATTGGTTATTGGTCTGCGCAAGAAGAACAGCAGGTCAGTGACGTTGTGAGATGCTCGATATGCGGTGTTCTAAATTTTATACAGCAATTCCAGTCCATTCCCATCAGCCTCGTCGAACTCGTCCGGGAATGCTACCGGCCCTTTCCCTGCTGGATCCTACACCTTCACAACTTTCCTAGACACCGTCTTTACCAATTGCACTTCCAATGCGGCGGACTGGACATGCGCTCCTGGGCATACTTACAAAGAGTCTTCCTCCCAGGCTTTGGCCAACTTTACTTGGATCATCGCTGCTTCCCCATGGGATAACTCGACCGATTTCACAATCTCTTCCTCTAACAACCCTTTCGCCTTCTCCTTCGCCAATGTATCGCTCGCACTAAAAGAACCAAACTCCGCAATGGAACGCTATACGTTCCTGACATCCGTCGACACTTTCACCGTACCACAGCTTGGGGTGCATTGCTTTTACAACGAGACAATTCTCGAAGCAAGTCTGTATACCTGGCGTTCCAAGACATACCCTGCCGCGCCATCCGGCTCCAGTTCTTCTTCGGCCGCCGCTCCTTCTAGCACAGGTGGTGCTGCAGTGGTCTCTAACGACGTGTTCCCACTATGGCAGTTTGCGGTCGAGATCAGTCAACATATAGCAGGCGGTGCTGATGTACCTGCATGCTATCAGATGAACAATGGTCAACAGGGCGCGCGAATAACCGACGGTCTCGTACCTCAAGCGGCTTCCAACAGGTGTAGCTGTGGATACAAGAACTTCGACCCTTGAAAGATGCAATTTTCCTCTGTTTATTGTTCCCACAACTTCTTGTTTTTGAGCGTGCAAGGTGTTCCGGGGGAGTGGATTGGTTGTACTTTTGCGGCTGTTTAACTTTTAAAGTATATGGAATAATGTTTCGTCAATTAGCAAGGGGTACATATGGGCTTTAGCATATGTTTATCTTTGGTCATGTAGCTTGACACTTCAAGCAAGCCTTGGGACGAGCCTGGCTCAACGCAGTCTCTCCCCTGGGATATGAGCATTCAACCCGATCATTCAAGAAACTCGGTAGTGAATGATCTCTTGTACATAGTCACGTTCAAATCCGAATAAAAGCAAACGCTCTTAAAACTGCAAATTACTTCTATCTCATTACGTCCATCGACAATGTAAAATTGCCCTCAGAGCCCTCAAACAAATTCCGACAGATTACAACATACCCATTCTAGAACAAACCCCCCAGAAGACTGTTTCCTCCAGGACTTCACCACAACTAAGTCGATAGATGAGAGATACGACCGCTACCGCGCTTAAGCATCCCAACAGCCTCAATTGTCCCAGCTGCTGTCTACGCCGTTAATAGTAGATAATGAAGAGAATTTCCAGCCAATGCTACAGATGCACCCGGAGAAAAGCTTCAGGCTCTTCTCATGCTTCCTTCTCAAACATAACCCTGGAGAACCTGCCTCAGATCTCTCAGTCTATCTCCTTCCTCGCCCTCATCCCAGCCCCCAAACCAGTACTTACTCCTCCTCCTCATCGTACACCATAGAGTTGTCTTCTTGTTGGATCCTATAGCCCAGGAAAGGATCCCTTGTCAGAAATCCCTGCTGCTGATGCTCCCCTCAACGTCTATGCTGTCCTTGAGCTCCTCTGGGCATTAAAGCGGCGAACCTGGTCCGTGCGTCCCCATTGTATCCCTTTAACCGCTGTTTGCCTTCGGTTAATTTTTAAGGTTGACCCTAACCAGATGTGGTAAGGCTCGGTCAAAAAGGTTATTTTTTGTAAATAGAAACAATATCAACAAAGCCCCCTATTGTTCTGGCCCACCTCGATAATGCCTTCCTGTGACGTAGTACCTGATTCAACTGATTTAGGAACTGACCGTCCTAATCTGCGTCCTATCACTGTTATAGACGATCGATTTGAGCCTATTCAGATGCCTTCAAACGTCAGTTGGGTCAATATACCTACGCATACAACTTATCGTCGATGTAGATCAGGAGAACACAAAGCCTCGTACGAGTTCTTAATTGAAATCAGCATAATTAATGCCTACAAACTCTCTTTGCATTCAGATGTTTCAAAGAAGGCTAAATACACTGTTCATAGCGAGTTCAGAACGGCTCTGGCTACATGTCTTATTCAGGCCTCTCAAAGGCAGTTTCTGAAGCGAAAAAGAACGTCAATTGGATCAGCAATTGAACGTTCAATGATACCTTTAGAAGATCATCAAATCTGCAAAAGAAAGAGCTCTGAGGACTGCCGTGGGTGCAAGGAGATAGAGCAATTGGCAGAGTCAAGAAAACGAAGGTCTCTCGGTGAAATTACACCAAATTTGGGCCGCAGCAAGCGGGGAAAGCGCTCTACTTATGGCTGCAATATCTGCGATGTCTCCATCTGCAAAGACGGTCCTTGTTGGGCCGCTTATCATCATAGCATTAAGATAGGATGAACAATAGGAGTTCAGGGTGGAATCCTATAAACTGATTGGTGGAGTAAGCGAATACGCTAAATAAGGCACCCGGCAGCGGTTAAAGGGATAGACTCCTGAGGTTCCTCTCGTGGATTCAACCTCCTGTTCATGATATTCGACTCACTTAGCAAAAAGCTTTTGATAGAGATGCTCTGTTGAGATATTTGACATACTTATTAAAGGACTCTTGGTAAAGAGTCTCTCTCAGAAAATCAGACACGCTTGCCGAAGGAGGTTTGATAGAGACGATCACTCTGGATATCCGACACACTTACCAAAGGACTCTTGGTATAGACTCTCTCACGGTATCTAACACACTTGGCAAAGGAGTTTTGATATAGATCCTCACTCTTGATATCCGACTGATATCCGACACATTTATCAAAGTACTTCTAACAAAGACCTTCTCTCGCAATATCCGACACACTACCAAAGACTCCTGATCAAGATGCAGAGAACACCAGTACCACGAGGTCCAGTCATCACAGTGTATGGCCCGAGCTACAGTGATAGTGACAACAATCATCGTCCTTACATGAACACCTGCTCAAAGGCTGATCCCAAGTTGTGGATGACCAAGATTACTACGAAGTGGGCCGTAGAGGAAGCAGAGGGTTCGTCAGGTAAGCGGGTATAAGTAGCTGGAAGTCTCTTTCACCTGTCTACCTCAAAATCCGAGAAAATAACGTCCGTTACTGTGTGTCAATGTGTTGTCATGCTCGAACATGCATAACTTTGCCTTCGGTTCCTCTTATGCTATGGTAAGATATTATTTTACCTGCTCGTTTTCGTCATCGTCGTCATGAAGCTCTTACCTGGATCTTGTGTCGTAATCGATAAGTTGTTCAAAGCTAAAACTCTAACGACTGCAAGGAGCATTGCGAATAAACGTATCCTATATTTGCGTTTGGCGGTTGTGTTGTTCATGCTCATTCCAGGTTGTCTTCTCGGACTCGCGAGGGTGCAATTCTGTCAAATATGTCAACATATAATATATATATATATATAGAGTACACAAGTTTATCTACTCTCACCTCACCTCGCATGTGTTCACTGCTTATTCCTTCAACCTCAGACCAAAGCTACACCCTACACCAACTACCAGCAGGATACGAACTATTTTCGAAGCCTCGTGTGAACTCAAGCCTCGTAAGTTCAACCTTAATCTTCCCTTACCCTTATCGACATACAGCTTACCATAAGCCGAACGCAGAGATCCGACAGATACTTGTACGCACATCCCAGCAACTCACGTCAGTACGCTTCAACAATAGGGTTCTACCCACACTTAACATATCTTATGAAAGCTATGGATCACTGCAAGTGTGTACTATGTAACTCAGCTAGAATCGAGCGCGTCAATCCGCTTTACTCTTGACAGCGCCGGGTATAGATGGTCCCCACAAGTGGTTAGAGGACGAGGGGGCCAACCCAACGCTCTATTCTGAGCTTTTGACCTTGCTCGAGGCGGAAGGCGATTGTGAACCGAATGCGGTGGAGAACCGGAGCATGGTAAATGGAGCCCTTGAAGATATTAGTTGCAGCACATTTGTAGCTAATGACATCAGGATTGGCGCGCTGAGCGGCCTACAGTCAACGCTGGCTGAGGATATACCTATGTAATCCGCGTTCATTCCTCGCGTGGGAGAGCTGGTACTCTGGATTCATCCAGTAGATGGAGAAATCCGTCTAGAGCCTCAGTTGGGTGAATATAAGATATTCGATGACGAGATGCAGCTATTTGTCGGGTTCCCGGAATGGTTAGGCGGCGTCGTAACACAAGTGCCAGATGAGGGCGTCGCGTTGGAAGACATTTTAACAGAGAGTCAGATGGCAGATGACATCGAGAACTCTGGCTTTCGCGTGGAATGTCTGCCGCGTCCAAACCTGAAGAGAAAGGATCTCGCCAGTGACTACTCGTACGTTCCTTTAAATGCATCCGCCCCTTTGCCCTTTGGCGAGAGATGATGTACGGCATCCCCAAGATGTCCTGCCATCCAACGGTTCGACACTGCTTGACTGCTATGGCTACTATCTCGGTCACGGAACGCTGCGGCTTCAAGGGCAGCTGGCCGAATGCCGACTTTTACGCCAAAGGTATTTTTCACGGACCTGAGAGTTTATGGGTCGGCGACGCTGTCCGCGTTCTTCCCCGTGACGGCGACGTCCATGAAGCGCTGGTCATCGAGGAGATCATTACGAGATTTGAAAACCTCAAGTCTCGACCTGAAGGCCACGGCAAATTCAATATCAGCAGCGCTTTCAATGTCTCCTGCATTCTTTCCGGCCCTACCTACACCATCCTCCCCTCCAAATCCTTATCAAATCTCGCCGTTGTCGTCGACAATGAGGACCACCCCATCCCTGAATGCATGCGCGGCTACGGGCCCTGGTACTACATGTCCGAACCCACCCAAAGCGTTGACATCAACTTCTACGACATAATCGGCCGCGTCTACGAACCCGAAGTCATTAAACTCTGGGACCTCATCACCGAAGACACCGTCACCGACCTCTTGAGTGCCGGGCATAGTAGTATCTCCGAGGCAAGAACCTACGCTGCGAAACACGACCGCCGTATCGCCCCTGATACAAGATGGTTCTGGGCAGAATACCGCACCGAAGCCATCGGCACTGCCCATTTCGGAGGCATCGACGTAGGGAGGTATGACACGGAGCGCGACCCGAAGTTGGTACATAATGCGCTGGTTGTGCTTGATCCGGCGCTTCCTGCTACTCCTGAGAGCGAATCGGCCACTTTGGCTGACGGTTCCGATTCTGTCGAGATGAGCGGTATGGACGGTAGCGATGTTGACGATGGCGATGACGAGGAAGAGTGATATGAGGGTCCCAAAGCAAAACGTGTTCGTATGTGAAGGAACGGCAACGCTAGGGCGCGACTGGGGATTTCTCTTCCTGGCTATCACAGTACTGTACTCTTTCGATTTCTTTTGTCCTCTTATCGACCTCAGCAAGCGGGAGATACCACTGTCCGATCCGCGATCCTGTACTCGTACACTAGCCCCCCCGTTCCCATCTTTTCCATTCCCAATCCAACCAGATAAAAACATCATCCCAACTGCTCGAAAACCGTCGTAGAAAGAAGTGGTGCCTGACGAAACGGAGCAGGTGTGGATCAGTCTCGTACCACCGCTTTCCTAACCCTTACGAACGAAACATGGACGCGCCTGAGTTTTGTTGCGGGAAGGGGAGTTCTTTTGTATTGAGAGGATGGGATGTGTAGACCACTCGATCGATATTCAACACCCGCGCTTGCTATATATACGAACAGCCCGGTACGGTACGGCGGGCTGGATTGCAAGAGCGGTCTATGCTTTTGAATCCGTGGTCCTTATCTAAAAGGGAATGGATAAGATTGCTCATCTGGTCTTTTGATGAGGAGGGATATTCAGTTGGGCGAGGGTGATGGATATGGGAGGTGGAGGTGGAGATGTGGCGAGTAGGCGAATTCGTTCGTATGATATTGATTTATACAGGAACACCTTCAGTCTTGTGTCTCCTCGCGATCCCCATCCTCGCCATCTCCAGCTCCAGCTCCAGCTCCGTCTCCATCTTCAATATACCCCGGGGCCTCCAGCTCCCTCCCTCCCTCTCCCTCACCCTCATCCCCCTCCTCACGCACCCACACCCTCCCCAACTCCCTCTCAACCTCTTCGCGCCTAGCCCTCCACCCCTCCACTTCCCCCAGCCTCTCCCTCAACTCCTTGACCTCCCTCTCCACCCCCACCCTCTCCTCCTCAGTCCCAATCCTCTCAACCTCCCACTCCTCGCCTTCCTCCCCCAGACCCAGGGAGAGATTAAACGCGTGATACTTTTTCAGGCTTGCGCGCGTGGATATTGTGATGAGCGTGATGCCCTTCTCCTTCGCTTTCTCGTACAGCAGGCCCTCGACGTCCGAGGAGACGGCGGAGGTGGCTTCGTCCAGGAAGGCGTAGCGGGGCTCGTGGTAGATGAGGCGCGCGAGCGCCATACGCTGTTTCTCGCCGCCACTAAGCACGTCCTTCCACTCCTTGCGGGCGTCCCAGCCGCCTTCTCGATCGGGGAGATAACCGAGCCGGACGTCCTCGAGTACACGGCTGAGCTCGTGGTCGCGGCGCCCGGCGTCGCGCATGTCCATTTCCGAGTGCGGGTAGATGACCTGGTCGCGTAGGGTGCCGATGCTGAGGTAGGGGCGTTGGGGGAGGAACATGATGCCGTCGGTGCCGATGGAGCGGGGGCGGGAGACCAGGCCACGGTAGACGGGGAAGAGACCGGCGACAAGGCGGGCAATGGTGGATTTACCGGCGCCGTTGGGGCCGGAGATCAGGAGGTGGTGGCCGGGGTGGACGACGAAGGAGAGGGAGTCGAGGAGTTCGGTGCCGCCGTGGGGGTAGATTGAAGGGGCAACGAGGGGGACGTTTTCGAGGCGGACACCGTCGTAGCCTTTGTGGATTGTTCCTTGGACGTCAGAGAGGGAGAATAGCTCGGAAGAGGTGCCGCGAGGGGGGTAGTACGCGTTTGCGTGGACGCGGTGGAGGGTGCTGATGAGGGTATAGACACGGGAGGTGTAGCCGGCGAGTTCCGAGAGGTCTTTGATACTATACATCATACGACCTCCGGCATCGGCGAGGGAGAGCATGAGGCGCTTGTTTGTGATGAACTCTTTCATACGCGAGTGTTGGCGACTAGAACCTTCGGTGGTATCCTTGAGCTCAGAAGAGCCGCCTAGCCCGCTCCATTCAGGAAGGAAGACGGGGAAAGACGTTATTAAGTAGCCGAATGCGGACCAGGAATACTTCAAAACGAAATCTTCGAGCATGTTGTATCGGATTTTAAGGCGGTAGATTCCCTCCATCCATACCTTTAGGTCTTTGAAGCCCTTGTCGAGGAAGACTTTTTCCATGTCCGCACCACCGTAAAAAGCCACCTCTTCTGCGTTGGCGATCAAGCGGGAATGGAGGCCGCGAAAGTCACCTTCTCGACGACCTTCGACGGCTTTTAATTTTCCAAAGGGCGGTGACAGCCGACGGAGTGCTGTTGCTGTTATGAAATAGTTGGCCAATAGACCAGTCAAGGCCAATGGGCCTAGGGAGCGGAAAAGCTGATAGTTGTAGACACAGATATCGACTAGCGGCTTGCCAATCGAGGAATACAAAGAGGCTGCCGAAGCTGTGAATAGCGTCACGTCATTACATATGAACTGGTCTACTCCTTGGCCCACGCCACCATCCAAGTTTAGTAGCTTGTAGTAATTGAGATTATCATTGAGGTATAGATCATGGATGTATCGTGTAAGTCTGGTGCGAAAAGCTATCGCAACCTTGCTTTGGAGGAATTTGATCGCTGCGTTGGTATAGGAACCGAAAGCTACATTATAAGTCAACGTGGTGATCCTCTATTCTTCGTTCTGGGACGTACCTCCTATCCCACACCATTTTACAATGCCCCATAAAAAGGCTTTGCCATTACCGGCTACGAGGTCCCGGACAATTTCTCCATCCAGCCGTGTAACCACCAAAGACAGGTACGTCCGGAGTAGAAGGAACCCTCCTTGACTGAGTAAAAGACCCGACTCTTTGCTATTCCAATGTGGAACCATAATGCTCAGAAGACTCAGAAACTGGTGGAGAAAAGCAATGTTCAGACCAGGCTTTGTGTTCGGTGGAGGGACTTGAGTTTCTCCTAGACGGGCTGCCCGTGGGGGGTTAAGGAAGAGCCGTCTATGAGCATCAAAGGTCATAGGTTTCGTAGGATTTATAGTGACTTTGGCGGTCGAGGATCTGTATGGCACGAAGATGGTCCTCGATCCATCCTTTCCTCGCAAACCAGAATTTCTTCGTAGCAGTCGTTGTGCTCGTGCTTTTTCGGCCTTTTCTTTCTTCATCCACCGGCGCCCTCCGTATGCGCTGGAGATTATAGCGAGTGTTAGAGCCAAAGTAGCTGCTAATCGCGCGGCGTTGGGTATACGTTTCCATCGTGACCGGAGACGGTTGGCCCAATGCGTCAGGAAGATGAGAAGAGGGTCTCCATGTTGACGGAGAGTGGATTGAACAGCCATTGTAACTCAGTGCAAGCTCTTTCCACTTCCCGGTTATCGCTTTGGCCGCAATGGGGGATAGGTGGATCTCAACGACGTGCTGAGGGATGCCATGCTACCTATCTCACATTCGCTCATCTGGCTCTATTGTTGTGGCCGAGAACCATAACACAGAGATCTCAAATACCTTTGTTCTGAAGCACGAGAACGAAAGGGCGGTTTGATTTCGCCGTTGTAAATTCACATGCCAAACCTCGGCGTCCAGGTAACTAAAAGTTGCAGGGGTCCAGATCTGGGGTACATACCTTATGTAGAAGCAGTATTAGGGTACAAATCGACCAAATAGAACAATGCTTTCAGTTCACACTTTGTTGATCGGTTTTGAAGACGTCTACTTTCTATGCTATCTCGTTGACCTAGAGGTGTTGGTTGCCTCTAATGAACAGAAGAACTCGCTAAATACGAGTCCTTGCTATGCGTACGCCTCGCAATGCATCAATCATAAATAACCATGCCATGCCAATCCGAAACATCATGAGAAGAACCGTAAACACACCGGCTTCTGATTCAGTTGGAGTGTTAGTCTGCTGTCAAGCTTTCACCTCTTGACTACTCCCGTTCATCACTTCGTTCTCCATCACGGCCTGTGCTGGGCTTGCGTTTTTGTATGACTGCGTATTTGCACCTTCCCCGGCCTTGTCGTCAATCTCGTCCAATTTCAATGCAATCCATCCTCGAACACCGCCGTCAGTGGCGAGGATCTTCCGGTCTTGACCGATCGAGGCCCTGTCACCCTTAATGGAGAGCTTAAGACCTGCTTCATCTTCCATATCGGCACTGGAAGTGTCCGCAACATCAATCCCAGCTCGCCTTGACACCTCAAGGATCGCGCGAGTGTTCAAACGTAGTGTTCGAGCGGGATCATCAGCTTTGAGGAATTTCTTCGTCAACCACGGGAATAGCACACCAAAATCGGATTGACTGAGGTGGGCAGAGGTGACCGGGTAAAAGATGTTGGGCGGAGAATGATGTAAAGATGATGGATGTTCTGCTGATGGATCCGCGGATATAGCATGCTTTGTCTGGACGAGGTTGCCACGCCATTTGAAGAATGCTTCGCTAAGGATTGCTACAAGATGTGAGCCACCAGGCCCACCTGATGTGTAGCAAGGAAGAGGATGTTTCCAAAGCCATTCCGTCTGAGATGTTCGAAGAGGTAGACACCAAATATCGAGCAGACTGATTGGAGAAGAGGGGGTGATTTGCTTAATGATGGAAGAGGAGGCAGAGGGAACGTATAGTGGCTTATATGAGGCCGGTGTGGAAGCAGTCGGCCGGTAGAAGACGCTCTTGACAAATTGATAAATCGTTACCGCACCAAACGAATGACCGGACCACGATATACTACCCGGATCATGGACATCCAGATTGAAGGCAAACATCGACAGCTCGCCTTGCGAGGAAGTCTTTCGGTCATCGTGCAATGCTTCGGCCGCCAGGTTCGAGACATTTTCGCCTCGGTCAAGTTTCAGGATCGATTCATGTATGAGATCCAATTCCCATAGCCGGATCTTCAGCTGTTCATTTCGGCCTCCCTCCACCTCTTTTGACGGCGTGTGTGGCATTGACCTATAATCCACGGCTTTGCTATTCCCATCTTGGCTCTGTACAAAAGAAATCGGTGCACTACCGTCTCGGTGTTCAGGCGCGACTACGACCATGCCATGGCTTGAGACGGAGCCGCAGATGTGACTGTATCCGTTCTTCGATCCACCCAATCCATGACTGAAGACCATAACGGGCCATCGCCGTTTCTTTGTGGGCGGCGGAAGCAGTCTGGCATTACGAAATGCAGGGATCGTCACGTAGGATAGTATGCTGAAGAACGGCAGATGCCTGAAAGATGGTCAGATTGCCCCTTGATATCCGAAAATCTTTTCGAAGACTCACTGAATGAAGCCCGAGAGCCTAGGACTTGCACCGCAGAATCTTGCATACGCTCTCAGGTATTCTTTCTGTGGTTCTGGAATCCAGTGCACAGATTTGGGTGTTTTGGAGGGCGTTTCGCAAGGGTAAAAGATTCGAAAGCTAACAGTTGTGACGTTTGGATCGGGGCAAGCTGCAATCGAGGGAAGTTCTGTTATAGGAATCTCGACCGCATAGCTTCCAACGCTGTAGGGACCTGTGTAAGACGGAAAGGAAGGGGTAGGGTTGACGTGGGAAAGGAAGGACACCATCTTGGCCAGGATGAGGACAAGTCTCTGTTTTGCCTTCTAAGAAAGGTTGTGAGGTCAATGTTATAGTACCTATGTACAGATTGCTGTGGCGAAAGGAAAAGTGCAGTTGTATACAAAGTAGAGATTCCCATTGCGCCTCCACGCTGAACACAGATAATAAATATGCCACTGATGGCAACGTCACCACCTAAACATGGAAGAGCACTGAAAATGGAATTCACGGTGTCCGGGCTACGGTATTGCCGGCATCCGGATGCCTTCGGGGCTAGTCCTCTTTCGGGGCTGGAGACACGCGATACCGAGGCTCCCCGGAAGGCTGCTCGCGTGTCCACTTCAGATTCCCTTCATCTGCTCTGGCATCAACTCTATCAATTCTATATTGGTATCTTCAGACTCAATTGTGAGGATACTTCGATGTCGATGGGCCGTCAAGATTTCACTACAGCAGTGTCGACTATCCTCTCCTGGTAGGACCATTTCCAGGTGGCATGTTTACTGGTACAGGCTTCCTGGGCTTCACAAGACTCATGCCGTCGCCTTGTTCAACCATGATACCTCACAAGACTCCTCCGAAGCAGTCCGGTGCATCAAGAGTGCCATGGTTCTCAGCTTCTTTTCTTTCTCCATCAACCAGAACTCAATTCCACTGGAAGATCACTTCGATATTCGACAGAGATTTAAGTGCAACTCGCTACTTGTCGTATAATGTTCAAGAATCCAGGACCAACTGATGCCATGCCAGTAGGGAGTGCAATGGCAAACTGTGAGGGCTATGGAATATTCAGAGTTATTGCCAGTTGACTACAGGAATTTCTTATGGTTTTGCATACCCCGAAGTTCCACCCAAACCTTGTGCGCAAGGAGTGTTGGCGCTACTTTGAATTCGCTCTCCTCGACGTACTTGCTCGGTCGATCGTTCAGTGAGATTTAGGCAGTTCAAGACTGCAAGTACGGAGTGGGAAGACCGTTTCGTTTAAGCTGCCGTTCTTTGCGGATGACAATGCAGATAAGGTGCGACACACCTTCCACTTCCGGTAACGAGGTACACTACCCCGAAAAGGATGGCAAAGCTCAAAGTACTTGAGCAACAGTATAATACCAGCTATAATCCCTTCTCTCTTTTCGACTAGTCGTTGCTGTCTTGTTTTGTGTCATATCTCCAGTATGGCTCTCAGACTTGCCGTTTCTCTTTTGGCACTGGCCTCATTCGTTTCAGCCAGATTTGCAACTACACCAGTTAGTCAACTCAGGAACGATGTCGAACCTAAACTCTCTAAACGTGGTGTGGATCCGGCGGCGCTATATCCCGCCTACAACCTCCAGGTCCCAGTTGACCACTTTCATAATGAGTCCAAGTACGCACCCCACTCAGGTGCCAAGTTCCCTCTACGCTACTGGTTTGACGGAAGTCACTACAAACCAGGAGGGCCGGTGATTGTGCTTGAAAGTGGAGAGACTAGCGGTGTAGGACGATTGCCATATCTCCAAAAGGGTATCATCGCTCAGATCGCCCAAGCTACCAATGGCGTTGCCGTGGTTCTGGAGCATCGTTATTATGGCACGAGTATGCCAACGTCGGATCTTTCAACTAAGAATCTGCGTTTCTTGACTACCGAACAAGCACTGGCTGACACCGCATACTTTGCCAAAAATATTGTTTTCAAAGGGTTGGAAAAATATAAGCTCACAGCGCCACATGCTCCCTACATTGCGTATGGAGGCTCCTATGCCGGAGCATTCGCAGCATTTCTTCGAGTTCTGTACCCAGATGTGTTCTTTGGTAAAACGATGCTTTGGCAAAAACCGTGAAAGTAAGTTCTCAAGGCTAATTTGATAATTAGGAGCTATTTCATCTTCAGGCGTGACGGAAGCCATATATGATTACTGGCAATACTACGAACCGGTTCGTCAGTACGGTCCTCATGATTGTATCTCGACAACGCAAAAGGTTACGAATATAGTCGACAACATCATTATTGGCAAAAACGAGAAGGAGTTAACCACTGAATTGAAGGCTGCTTTTGGATTACAGGATCTTACGTGAGTCGACATTTCGGATATGTAGAAGTCATTTCTATTAGCGTTTGAGAAAACGTAACATCGTTATCGTAATTTATATGTACATCATATCCTTTGGTCTATTCTTCTAGCAGACATGGAGGAAGACAGAGTCCGGCCCCTATTGTCCGTGATTCCTCTAAATTAAGTGTACACTTTGGCTTGAGTTCATCCACTGGTTGTTGCTTGGCTCGCTTGCAAAGGAATTTCGTCTGTCAAATAAGTTGCTAAACTGTCATTCAGGTACAACAACGACTTTGCCAACGTCCTCAGCTACGGAATCGGAGGCTGGCAAGGTCGCAACTGGGATCCCGCACTCAACGACCCATCCTTCTACCAATACTGCGACAACATCACCGCCCCCTCCGTCAACTTCCCCGCCACCCCAAGCCAAACCACCACCGTCAAAAGTCTCATCGCCGCCGGCGGCTACGCCAAAGAATCCCAAGCCCTCACCACCAAAATGCTTAACTTCATCAACTACGTCAACACCACCCAAGTCGTGCCCTGCGCCTTATCGGGCCAAACCCAAGACCAATGCTTCAGCAACAACAACGCCACCTTCTACGCCCAAGACGACCTCTCCCAAACCTGGCGCTCCTGGCCCTACCAATACTGCACCCAATGGGGCTACCTTCAAACCGGCTCCGGCGTCCCAAAATCCGAACTCCCCCTCATCTCCCGCCTCCTCGACCTCCCCTACGAATCCCTCATCTGCAAAGACGCCTTCGGCATCACCACCCCGCCCGACGTCAACGCCATCAACAAATACGGCGGCTACCACATCGCCTACGATCGCCTCGCCATCGTCGGCGGCGAGGCCGACCCCTGGCGGCCTGTGACGCCGCTGGCGCAGGACGCGAAGAAGAGAGTTAGCACGAAGCAGGAGCCGGTGATCCTAATTCAGGGGGCGGTACATCATTGGGATGAGAATGGGGTATTTGCGAATGAAACCAAGGCGGGGTTGCCGCCGGGGCCGGTGAAAGAGGCGCAGAAGTGTGAGGTGGAGTTTGTGGGGGAGTGGTTGGAGGAGTGGCATCGGCGGTAATTTGATTGTTGTGGATTTGGAGGGAGAGGTGCGCTGGTGGATGGGTCGACTGGGGTTTGTTTGAAGGGGGTGGGATCAACGCTAAACTATCAATCTGCTGCATGCGAAATAAAAACTATTCCGCCCATGTACAATGTTTCTCGATGCGGGATACGAAACGCGAGCTTTTGCATTTCCTTGTCCTTATCCTTGTTCGCTTTATATCATACCACTTCACACCACACCACCTTTCCATCCCTTCAGTTCCTTTCTAACAGATCCCTACTAAAACCCAATACCATCCATTCGTCCATTCTGTCGCTTACTACAGCCCAGCCTACAATGCTCACTCGAGCGTACACATGTAGTGGCGCTCTAGAGTCGAATCGTCTGCCCAGGGGCTGGCCAAGCGGGTGGGTGGGTGGGTGTTGTGGTGGTGGTGGGAGATCTTGTATGTAGACCAGGGGAGGTCGTGGGGGTAGGGCGCGAGGGCGTGAGGGGCGTGAGGGCGAGGATTACGTTCTTGAGGGCCGGGGGTTAGTGTATGAAGTTTTGGGGGTGCGATGAGAGTGGATGAGGGTGGATGACTGGAATCGCGAGTGGATGATGGATGGGCAAGTCCTGCTCCGATTTCTTCCCTGGCAGCGAGGGATTTGGCGGCCACTTGTTTCTTCCTCCAAGCTTCCGTGGCATTTTCCGATTTAGGGACGGAATGTGTGTATTGGGGGCTGATGTTCTGGAGGGAAGATGATCCGAGGGCTTCTGGGAGTTTTTGTAGTCTTTGGTTTTTTTGATCAGACATTTGGGTCTCGGGTCTTGGAATATCTCGTTTGTGTGGTTCGATGTATGTTATGGTTTTCTGGGTTTGTTATAGTAAGAATAATACGACTTGGGTGGTTGGGTGGTTGGTGCTGCGACTTTGCTGGTGTTGGATGGTCGTGTAGAACCCGATTTCTCGTATGTGCATCGCTTTCATGAAATCAGTGTGTGCCGCAGTGCGCATGGCGGGTTGTGTCAAGGTGTCGGCCTTGGCTTCTCTACTTTGGGTTGATGCCTGGGGGTTTTTGTGAGGGCCTTGGTCTGGAACCATGTGGAAAGATGTTCGGCTTCGGTTCTCCCCCGGGAATAGGGGTGTGGGTGTAAGCGACAGCACAAGTCTGTCGGATAGGGCATGACAATGAACAGCATGACGAGCTCGTTGGTTCTTTTCTAGTTATCCGTTTTCCCACTCCTGATGCTTCCGTTGAGATAAGCCATATTTAACGTAGGCAGGTGTGAGGTTGAGTGCCTTCTAGCATAGTCCTTGTCACGTGGATTTCTCTAATAAGAACTCAATCTCGATATGTGTCCCTTTCCATAGCTCAGTCTGGTGGAGCGCACGAGGGACCTGAGCTTAGTTCAGCTCTATAGTTGCTGCAAGCTCGGACGATACGTGAAGTCCTTGATTCAAACGCACGGGGGAAGACCTTCGGGTTCCGTTTTTTCTTTACCAGAAGAACTACACAACGCGCTGTAAAAGGCTGAAACTCATTCTATGAACAAAAACAACGACCTCTGAAATTCCTCAGCATGTCATAATATGTCTAAAAGATTCAATGTCATCAACCCACCCTCGCCCTAGCTCAGTCCGGTAGAGCGCACGAGGTTTCTGGCACTGCTGGGGCATCCTTCTTGGCTCTGCTCTGACATGTTGCATCGGCCTGTGAGGTCCCTGGTTCGAATCCAGGGGGTTAGACCTTCGGGTTTTTTTTTGGCTTTTTTGAGACATTATGTACGATGGTAAGTGAGTGCTGAGCAGGGAAACGAGTGAATAACGGGGTGACTGCATGCGTGGCAAGTGAATTTGAAATTATTTCATTAGGACACCTTGAGAATTGAAGAGACGATGAGCGGACATGATCAGTTACTAGTAAACCTCACAATGATTGAATACGAGCGACAAGAAGTTTGAGTTTCTAGAAAGTGAACAAGGCAGCTGGTAATGCTGTTCCCATGTTCGGACAGAATGCAGTAGCCTTACCCTGCCGACTCCGCTAACCACAATAAAATCATTATGACTTAGGTTTCCTCGTGAAGAGGCTAGCAACCTGTTCAAAAAGCTCTGCAATAGGAGGTAAGGCGTGAGCTGGACCGATATCGAAAACCTCGGCCAAGCGATCCCGGCTAACGACAACCGCGTCCCCTTCTGGAAGGGCCAGCGTGACGTTGGAAGATGAGAGCTTGGGGGTTACCGGTTCGTCATCATCGCTGGTGTCATTTAGTTTGGATTCGATGGTTGTTCCGTCCCCGTACATGTCTTGAATCCCACGAGAAGGTGCTTGGTCAACATCTGCCACATTCATCAATTTCATGGGCAACGATTGACTGCACGTCAAAGTTCTGACTTCGGCGGCTGAATCAATAGCGTGGTAACCTTGTTGTACCTTGGCAGGCAGAAGTGAAGTTATGGTGTTAGGCAAAGAGGTCGAATATAAAGGTACGGGATTTGCAGGGTCGAAAATGGTGACCTGAGCCTTCATCTTCGGGTTGCCCTTTGACTTGTGTCCAAGCTCGGGCAGGGCAACAGCAAAAGTACGATTTTGATGATCGACGGCAAGGTGAGTCATGGTTCTTTGCTTCCCCAATGATAAGCCGTGCTGGTGCAGAGCGAAGCCGAAGCTGAGCTCTTCCATTACTAGATCGAATATTCGAAGCTCGTGGGATAGGGTGATCAGGTACCTATCAGTGATACCTAAGCCTATCAAAGGTCCTTTATACATACTCGTCTTAACCCATCGCAGCATCCCATCGTCAGTATCGAAGATCTGAATAATAGAAGATGGAGACAACTGGTATCCGACAGCCAGCATTGATCCATCCGAAGAATACGCAATTTTGGCGCCTGATTGTATCGCAGTCGCAGATTCTAGCGATTGCAAATCCGAGACGTGACGGCACCTCCAGCTCAATAAACTTTTGCCGTCCTTTCCTCGAACTTGTAAACCATTACGGCTTCGTAAAGATGGCTTCCATATACGAACAATCGCGTCATCACCAATCGTCGCGAAGCCGACACTCGAAGGATCGGCAGCCAGATCATCTACAGTGCCATGGCCAGATGATGTGTTGGATCGCGAAGCATGAGGATTGTCAATTCTTGATACCAATTCCCAGCTCTTCGTTTCGTCGTTCCATGACCAGAATTTAAGATAGATCTCGAGCCGAGAAATCTGCTCCGTCGCAACTCTCTCCTTATCAAAAGCTAGGATCGTTAGATCCCGTCTGGGCGGCATCCATTCATCCACTGTTGCAAGCCATTGACCGTCAGAGCTTATCTGCATAAAGGTAACGTTTGGCTCTTGAATCACATTGGATTCAGGTCCAATGTTCACATCTGTAACGTTCGTCCGCGTCAGGGCCTGCCGAGATAATTGTTGTGACGAATTAACGTCAAATGTCTGCAGGTAAACTGCACTATGCTCACTTGAAAGTAGCTGTCTTGAGGTGGAGCTAGAAGGAACAGCAAGAAGCAATCGGCCCGGTCCTGTCGAGCCTACAGTGGCTGGAAACCGTAGGCTATGTGTTTGGATCGAATTCTTCGAGGGTGCATCGACAGTCGGCAAATGAGGCAAACTGGAGCCAGCATTTCTTGCCGCAGGGATCTGGATACCGGAAACACTAAAAGTCGGCTGCAGCTCGGATGTAGACAGGATCATGGCAGAATTGTCTGCAAGTCGGATCCCATAGGAAGAGCCAGACAGCGACACTACTATGCTCTCGATAGGAGCAGAAAGATGGGGCAAAGGTTGTTTTTGGCCCGTTTCGAGCTGCCATATTTGCAGTACAGTCTCCAAACCGCCAGATATAATATAGTTTCCTAAAAATTCAGCTAACATGACCACATAATACATCGCTAATTACTTACCGTCTGCAGACCATTTTACTGAAAGAACAGCGTTCCTATGCCAATGCATACGCTGAGAAGTTACGTTGGCTGCTTTGTCTAGTTTCGAGTGTCGCTCAGCCTCCTTGAGTTTCCTTAGTAGGTCATCGTAAATAAATATTGAGCCCTTCAAGCCCCCAAGGACAACATTAACAGCACCCTGTGGAGTCGACTTCGCTAGCTTAGCTCTTTTCAATGAATATTCAGAATGCTTTATTTGAACGTCAACGCTAGTGATCCATTCGGGGCAATCGACGTCCCGCCATATATATGAAAGGTCTCTCAGTGGAACAGCATCAGACTTCTCTATCGATCCAATCATCAGAATTGGTCCAGATGTTGCTATAATGACCCGTCCATTCTCATACACCTTGAGAGAGGTCAATGGCTTGGGATACTTGCGCAAAGTACCTAGATCGGTCTTTGCAGCATCCGCCCCTCCCACAAGACGATGTGCCGTAATCATCCATGGCCCCTCACCTTTCCTGTCAATTGTGTAGATTAGGCCGTCGAATTCGTTGTCTACACTCGGATTCGAGGCTCCTACAGAGTATATGGGAGACGATGTATTCCAAGACTCTAACTTTACACCTTCGATCCAGTCCCAGTTCTGAATCATGCCTGAACGTGTCGAAAGGTAAAGGTGGCTGGTGCTTTTAGGGGAGATGCTGAATGCCGTAATGCTGTCTGTTCGATTTATTCGTAATTTTCGCACAAGAACTGAGGTTGATGTTGAGTAAACGTGTATCGCAGAATCGTACGCAAGCAGTATATATCTGCGAGTATTTGTTTTTAGCCACACAAGAGGATGCAGATACATGGAGATGACTTACGCTTCGTCTTGTGAGAACAACGGGTCGAGATCAAGCATATGCCCGCCAGTAGCCTCTGAGACCTTCCACATGGAAGACTTCTCATTGTAGCCCTTATGGTGCTTCTTCCTTGACCGACTCCCGCCAAAAGATACACTGACAGTGGTTTCAGTATTTGCACCAAAGCCGCCTAGGTTTTCAGCTCGTGAGCTCTCTGCTTGCTCTCCCCTCTTCCTCCTCTTTTCTATTTTAGCCTCGCGTCGTCTGAGCGCTTTATTCGAAGGATCCGTCTCTGGAGCAGGTCGAGGGTGCTCTGTAGCTTTCGCTACGGTAGTGACAGCACGAAAGCCATTTTGATTGTTTGTTCTTGAGCTCCTGAGTTCTTTTTTGTCCTTCCTTTCCAGCTTAGTTTGAGGTCGCTTGGACGCTTTGCTCGGACTCTCTACACTGGCAGCAAGTGGGGCATCATCCGGGGCTTTTGGTACGGTTTTGACAGTGGGTTTGCGATCTTCATGCTTTCCATTGTTCTCCACATGCTCTTTCACTCTCTTGTGTTTTGCTCCCTCCGCCGACTCAATATCGCCTTTTTCGCGTTTTCTTTTGGACATGTTTATAGTGCTATTTGGTGGAGGAGCATTAATAGGGTACAGGTCCTTCAGCAGGGATAGGGTACAACAGGATCGTCCTGACCGTCAATGGCATGGTCTGTGGAAATTGATAAGGCTCAATAATATTGAACTACAACAGCGATAGGGCTCAAGGAAATTTGTGGTTAGCGCGGAATATGTTCCGCGTGGGAATCCCGCTTCTGGAAATGTTCGACATCAATCCTAAGTCGCAACGCTGATTTCTTACCCACTACCATTCAGCCTCTCCCTCGACAAAGGGCACACCATCGATTCATATTATACCTCGTGCATCGTTGCAAGCGCCCACAGAGCAAACCATTCAGCATGATTATCCCGGTGCGGTGTTTCTCTTGCGGCAAGGTGCATCTACTCTTAGCATGAGGGAAACAAATACTAATTTTGGGCGGAAGGTGATTGGGGATCTTTGGGAGAGCTATTTGAGGCTGCTGGATGACGGTGTGGCGGATGGGTAATAATTATACGCTTTGTACGACCTGAGAATTGGTTTTAGCTAAAACAAAACAGCGATGCTATGGATAAACTGGGCTGCAAACGCTACTGCTGCCGGCGCATGCTTATGACACACGTGGACCTGATCGAGAAGCTGCTCAAGTAAGAATATCGCCGACCTGTAGCTCCTTCTAGCTGATCGTGTCAAGGTACAACCCTGCCGAGAGAGATCGATCCAAAGCCCAGATATAAGAAGAGATAGAAGGTTGGGAGCCGGATTGGGTTCTCAGGAATATGTACAAGGACTACCAAAGCGAAGAAATCATGATACCTGGCGTTATGCGATTTAGGACTGGCCCTTTAACAATTTAGATGGGCTTGAGCGCATGCAGTTCATTATTCGTTAGGCTGATCCAAATTCTAGATGCTACACTCCTCTCGTCAATCAAAGTTTCAGACTCTAGCTGGCACTAGAATCACCCGCCCAAGTTCCATCGCACATGCTATCACCCGCCATGTTCTCTAGCTCATCCACGACGTCTTTCTTGCTCCCACCGACTTTGACCTTGATGTTGGCCATATCCGTTCTTCTCCATTCCTTGTACTCGAGAGGGGCCTTTCCCTTGGTCGCCTCGATAAGGAAATGGTTGTATGCATGTCTACCTTCCAGGTTCTGTTTGGTGAACGCCAAGGTAGCCCCCCGGAAGCTGAGATTGCCGGGAGTAGAGGGAAGGTCAATCCGCCGTGGAGTCGCATTCGACTCCACGAGTGCCTTCCATGTGTTGCCTTGGGTTATTGCGTGGGCAACGCCTTTGAAAATTTTGTAATTCATCTTCGAAGAATCTCTGTTTTCCTATGTTCCACATCGGTCAGTAGGCTTGCGGGGCAATTGAGGCTTCTTCACTCACCTAGAGAGTTGGTTTGTCTAGACAGCGATGCTTTTGGGGTATCGAGAAGGACGTGCAAGTTGGAAAACTTGCTCTTGCTGGTTTGGAGTGGTAGAAAGTCTTTGTCGATTGGTAAGAGGTCGAGCTCCGAAAGCATGAATTTATACCCATCCTGAGATGAGTGAAGACAATGCTGGTATATAAGACAATGTGTTATATAAAGTCACGACAATGTGTGATGTATATAGCGTCGTGACAATGGGGTGATATATCAATGAATAACTGGTATGTTATTAGGTCTGTCCTCGCTGTTCCTAATTTCTAACACTCTCAGAATTCGTGACAGTGTTTTCACTATTTACGTTGAGAGCTTGACAATGCTCTATTTGCTCTCGCACAAATTTTCACTGTTATAGTGTTTGACGGAGTGCAAGCATGCAAAAGACCCGAAACCAAATAAACAACAGAGCCATAGAGACAAGCGGGTACGATCAGAACAAATCAGTGGCTTGGGCTCACTCAAACTTGGGTGACACACTGTCTTTTTTCCAGGGGAAACTAGCGTTGCAATCTGGTCTCCGCTCGCAGCTTATCATCCCATAGCGGAGGGCGTGGCAGAATCGTCTTTGCACATGACCTCTTTACCTGCAACCTCCAACGAAGCCTCCACTTCCTCCCTAGTCCCACCAACTCGCACTTTCACAGTCGTGATGACCGGAAGAGTTCCGCCATTTCCATCTCTCCACCGATTCAACGCTCTCCACTCCCTAAAGGACAAAATATCCGCCGTCGCTTGGAAGTGATTGTACCTCTCATTCTCTTCCGACGTCTGTTTCGCAAATCTCATCTCAGGGTCCCGGAAGTGGAGATTTCCTGGAGCGGAGGGGAGATCGACGCGGCCCGGGGGGGGGGGGGGGGGGTTTGCTCGCACGAGTCTGCTCCATGCGTTGTCTTGGATTGTGGCTGCCGCTATGCCTTTGAAGGCTTTTTCCATTCGTGAGAGAGTGGTGAGGAAAGGTTGGTTTTCTCGGTTATTGTTTTTGATACGAAGAGATGATGGCAATACTTGTTGACTTAGGGAACATCAGATGGGCTATATAGGCCTGGGGGACAAAGCAGACGCTTGGAATACGGTAGAAACATCTCCTATCGCATATTCATGTTGCTTCTTGGTTTTTTGCTTTCTAAAATACCGTTCCAGTCCGGAATCTTGGCCACTATTTGATATTTGAATGAATGAATTTAGGTCCTGAGAAGAAGCTAATATAGAAATTGGTTCGTCCCTCGTCTAGTTATCTCGCTGAATTTTCCTCGTGCTTCAAACAATTCATGTGCAGCTTTCAGCCGCCCACCTAGGAAACCAGCATATTCGGTAATGAACATCAGCCTATAAATTCGGCATAGTTCATCCACTCAGCATCAGTTTCCAATGCTTTTAAGTCGCTTTCTCTTAACGCGATCGCCAAATCAATATTTCCATGTGGATCCTTCGGCATAAGATATGCCAACCCTTCGCAGGGCGTGAGCTTCGGTCTCCTGACAAATTCGGGCATTCCAAGCAGTGGCCCAAATCCTCCTTCAGGGTAAACAGGTAAATCAGCCCAAGAGGAGACTACGAAATCCCGCTCAGGATGCTTTACATCATACCCTATCGTCCGCTTATCGGGCTCATTGCGAAGTAATGTTGCGAGGCTGCGGATAAAGAAATCGTTGATTTGAAGCGTAACTCTGCGGATCAGGAGGGTGATGGATGAGATCGACATTTCCTCTATCAGAGCCTTGATAGGTAAATGAATGGAGGCGCACTGCACCGTGTTGCCGAGAAAGGCGTCGGGAATTGGTGGCCTGAGAAAACGACGCCCGTTCACCGCTCGCAAGAGGGTGGTATTGTCGGTTATATTGAGGTGCGAAGAGCGAGCTTTGGTGATGGCTTTCCAGAGGAGAGCTGAGACGGCGTCGTTAGTTGTTATCCATGAATCTGGTGGACACTCTTTGGAGGCATCTGCTTTGAGATTGGCGAGCTTTGGGGCTGAGAAGCGGAAGTAGGTCCACAGCATAGGGGGGCTTTGGCTGTGCTGCTCAGGTTGTTTAACCTTTTTGGGGTCTATACGAAGGTCTAGGTGTTCCAAAGGTGTCTCTTCCGGCTTCAAGGGAGGAATGTATTTTCCGCGGTCGAGGTAAGCAGCCCGAATGTCGGCTTCAAAGATGCTTTCCCCTCTGCAAGATATTGCAAACATTCGTATTATCTGTCCTAGACCATTACCATCCACGATGTTGTGCATACCTGCAAAGCATAGGAAGAGACCGCCACGGACAAAGTTGGCTTGGATAACCAAAACAGGGCAAGTATCGGCGTCAGTAGGGTGATCTGGAAGGCCCTTCTCTGGCGATAGAAGGCTTCCATCTAGCATGGCCGAGGGGGCTCTAGCTTTGCTGATTTCATGGTAGGCCGGGAAGTCGCTGGAAAGGTGCTTGATCCGTAACAAAGAACCATTGGGATGCTCGTAAGGTACAACATGACACAGACCCGATTTGAATTGCTCGCCCGGCTGGTCCGGGTCATATTTGACTTGGCCTGTGAGAAAAGGAATTGCTCTCGTAAGGCTTTGGCATGCTGATTCGAGGATCGATATCGCCTTGGAGCAATCAACATTTTCCTCAACGGGAAAGCAGAGCATCATGATGGTATAAGTTCTCAGGAAGGCCATTGGATCAAAAGGTCCAAGCTGTTCCATAGTTGAAGGATGTCCCATCTCGACTCCGGATTTTTTTTGGGTGGGTTTGCGCTGAAGGCGAATGACCACAGATTTCAATAGAATAAATAGGCTTGCTATGGCGCAGCAAGAAGAATAGGGTAGGGATCAAAAGCTTCTCATCGCATAGAAATGAATCTCATGACTCACACAGCCAATGAATCCCTCTCCTACCGCTTACCATCTAGGTACTTTAGTTACTTTGCTTCTCAGATCTCAGATGCATGCTTACCTCATCGCATCAAAGCCTTGCATCGACATCTCACAGCTTGTGATTGAAACGTATCCTAGCAGTATCAATCGCAAACTCATACTGAACAAGTAGAAAACTACGGTGGAACAACATGCTGAAGTAATTTAGGGTTGGAACCCTTGTCGTTCAGATTGGCTACAGTCATTTTGTGTAGACTGTCACTTGACATACTTCTCTTGAACATCGGCCATGTCAGAAGCGTAATCCTTGTTAAACAGCTGAATGGCCTCGACAGTTCATATTTGATCCAGTCTCTATTCGATTAATCATGTGCTTTCTCTGTAGAAATCTATAAAGGATTCTCTTCACTACTCCTGGTCAGATCAAGGCAGAATGAAATTTCAGTTGAGGTGATATCATCAGGTAACTCGTCTCACCTGTTCGACTGTGCGCCTAAGGGTTCAGGGAACCGCACCGGTTTTAGAAGTGATTTCTAGTTCTTGGAATCTATGGCTGAGAGCTAATAACAGCGCGACCGACACTGCATGGAGCTTGGTCCAATCATCACTCTGCACTCTCAACTGCTTTTACAGAGAGTGCTACTCAAAAGAAAGCCGAAGGTCCTTGATGAACAAAGAAAAAGAACGTAATGTACAGCATGGCCAAGGGCAAAGCGTATCATGCTTTCTTGACTGCTCCCTGGATGTATTCGATGGATCAGATGAATCTATCGTAGTGTGTAGAGGTTGGAAGTACAACATAAATACTCGAGCGATAAGCACTGATAAGAAGAGCCTGATACAGTAAGAGAGTTCAGCATTGCTTGCAACTAGACAGAAAAAAAAGTTAGTCGAGGCCACTTCGACAAGCGAAACATCCTTTCTCTACACCTCTTCGTGATACCGGCAAACTGTAGCACTGCAAGCGACGTGCTGTCTCCTTACCAAGAATAAGGCCCGATGCTTGCTGTGGTGCCCTGAAACTTCCATTCTCAACGATATGAATCTTCCAACCCTTTTGTTCTTTACATCGTGACCATCGCGTCCTTCCACTCCTCTACACATCTGGTCACATCCCCAAGGCTCTTCTTGCACTTTGCATACGCCACCTCAGCCTGACGAGCCGCCTGCTTCGCTTCTTCCATTGCTTTCTCCGCATCACGAGCCTGTGTGACAGCATCCACCATGATCGTGCCCAGTTCCAACAAACGCCGTTGCTTAGGAGTTGACCGCTCTGTACGAGCCGAGTCGAGGATCTGCATTGCCAGTGTGGTGGTTTTGGAAACCTCGGATGGTATAGGTGAGGCAAACGATGGGGTTGGTGGATTTTTCATGCCATCGTTCGCAGCTGCTACTGCTTTGGCGCGATTCATGGAAGCTAAGGTCGGGCGATGCATCGGGTGAACTTCAGAAATTGATGGAAACGGGCTTCCATTAGAGGTAACGCGGACTTGCTTGCCCTTTCTATTTGATCTCAAGGAGGATGGCTCGGTGTTTTCAGAAGAACGCTTGTTAAACAGGCCTCGGAAATTGGAGAGCATGCCCTTTGATAGCGATCCCTGAGATTTGTTGGATTCGCGGGCTGTCGAAGCACGCTTCATCGTTGGGCTGGTCGTATCGATTTGAGACGAAGCGAGACCTCCAAGACTACCAAGATTGTTCTGGCGTGTGTTGAACTTCGCGGCCGTGCCTGGGTCTATGTCATCTATTCCTAGAAAAGTCCGAGAAATTCTGTTCGTTCTACTCAGGGGAGATAGTGGAGAAACCTTTGCAGAGCCATCAGTCGTATAGTCAGGATGAGCTGTGTGGGAAGAGCTCCTTGGTGGGAAGCTGCCGGAACTGAAGTTTTGTGCAGCATGTCCAACCTGATCTGGGGTCGCTGGCAGGTCTAATGTTTCATCGATCTTGTTAGGCAGCTCAGAAGAACCACAAGACAGGTCACGAGCTTGGCCGTAAGGTTGTCTCGCTATAGGCTTCTCGTAATTTGCCTTGATACCTTTGCCGAGATGCTCCTGGAGAGTGATTGGCAGATAACCGGAAGTAACGGGCGTCGAGTCGCTGTATGCAGTACTGCTATCAGGATTTGGCATTGGGAATATCCAAGGTTCGTCCTCGGCAATTCTGACGTGCTCATCGTTACATGTCTGAGTTACAACTAAGTCCGTGGCGTCTGCGCCAGCCACACTATCGTCCAAGCCCTCAGTTGCGTCGAAGAATGGATCGTCTCCGCCAGATGAGCCGGTATTGTTATGACTGCTTTTGGGCGTCTGCGCCATAGAATGCTTCTTCGCGTGACTGTTCGGCAGGAGGAAGCTGACATCAATACTTCTGGCCTTCTTCTCCCTAGAGTTGATATCAAACAGGCTTTTGCGCGAGGTAGACAGTGGGAAGCCTTGGCTTGAGGATGGACGTTGCACTGGTGTATTTAGTGATGCGCTCGACACTTTGTCTTTTGCCTTTACCAGCTCGCTGGCCACAGCGGCACGCCGAATTTCTTTGCTCCTATACTTGCTCGATTTTGGCTGATTCTCTTTGTCCGGTCCAGTACCCATAATCAGCCTATCCGCTGATGGCGAGATCCTCAGAGTGGGGCCATGTTCTGGCGAAGTCATAGAGAGTCGCTTGATCTCATAATTTTGCCTTGGGGACTCTTTGATCGACTGGAGAGCTACCGAATGATGAGTACTCTTATCTTCGTAGATGCTGAATTCGTCGCGGAAGACCTTCTTAGGCTGAGCAAATTCTTTCTCCTTAGATTCATCTTTTGAGTTCTTGATAGGATTAGATGTATGGCGAAGTACTGGAATCGAGCTACGCCTCTCTCCAATGATCTGGGACTTCTCACTATCAACCGTCACTGCCACGGGTAATTCGTGTGTTGCATGTGGAACGTCTGGCACGGAGCGAGCGGGTGGCTTAGGTGCAAACAACGGGCTTGAAGCTCTGGATTCACTCCGGAGGCTGCCACGACTACTTGGACGACGATGGGTTGGGCGCCGGCTGCCAGCGACAAACTGTGCAGGAGCCCGGTTGCCGCACAAAGAGTCTTTAGACGACTTCGATGCAGGAGGACGAGCATTAGAAGGACTGACTGAGCGATAAATAGGACCTTTGGAAGCACGCAAGCTACCTTCGCTATCTTGAGTAAATGGTTCTTTTACGTTGGTAAAGTCAGTGAAGCCCATGATTTTGCTCCTTCCGGTTGGATCCTTGATCAATTTGCCAGCTGAAAGGCGAGCACGAAGAGATGACGTCCGGGTCTGGCGTGGTTGGTTGGTTGGCTTTGACTCCTCGGCCGATTTCTCAACAGCTGCAGCACCTGCTGAACGGTCAGGAACATACGTTCCCAATGTATTCGGCTTTACTAGCTGAGCTGGTGCAGTGTCACGGTTCTCTGTCTTCTGATCCGGATTCACGGCAGGGTTTCCCGTATCGTTTACGTCAACACTAGTGTTGAATAGGTTGGGTGCATTTGTAGAAGCAACTTCCTTGCGTTCGACCTTCGGCATTGACGAAGCTTTCATTGTGGACCCTTCTGGCTTCGATATTGGGTGGTAGGCTGCACTAGGCAAGACCGGGTATCGTTCCCCTTGACGGTGTGTTAACTTTGGGGATCCCCTACTGCTATCCTGGTGATTCAGTTGGCGGAGCGTATCGGGCGTCGTAGGTTTCTCTGGGAACAGGACTGGCCATTCCTCCTCATCGTGAGGCATACCCGGTGGGGAACGGCGTAAAGGTTTCTCGCTTGCATCGATAAGGCTTCGAGCCTCTTTGGTTGGACTGGCTTTGACCATTTGAGCGATTGGAGGGCTGGGAAGGGGCTTGTCAGCTATGGTGGTGTTTGAAGCTTGGGCCGAACTCGAAAATGGAGAGTCTGGAAGCTGCCCGCAAGAATGTATAGCCAGCTGGTCGTCAAATTAGTGTTGATCCTCGTTAAGACACTTACTCGACAAAACAAATCATCACGTACCTTATCTGGAAAGGTAAGTGCCGAAGGAGTCTTAGGATGCTTCAAATTGCCTTCCTTTCCGGATCGGGGCGTGGGGTCTCCTGTACGATTAATACCTACCCGCTTCGCAGCTGATACCATCCAGCCGCTACCCTTGCTAGACGTGAGCGACGACGGGGTCGGAGTAGTATCGTAGGCTTTCTTGGATGATGGAATGCTTTGTTTGGAAGAGGAAACTGTCGGTGTCATGAAGTGAGGCGATTTGGATTTACCGAGGTTTTCGCTTGATGCTGGTGACTTTAGGGCTTGCGAAGCCATCATGTCACCCGATTGACGCTTGATGGCATTATTTGCCTTGGCCGTGATATCGGTCAGTGTACCCATTTTGGTCGAAGGAGGGTTAGACACGTAAATGTGCTCCGAAGACGTAAGTGTTCTTGGGAATTAGAGGGCACTGTTTCGAGTACTTGATCTTTTGAGTACAGAAGCTCTTTAAAGGAATGTAATGAAGGCTATTGCTGCCAGTCAGGCAACAGTGTCCATGATGAGGAACATCGACGGCTTAACCTGAATGTTGTGAAGCTGGTTGGAGAGAGAGACATGAAAAATAAACAAAGGGGAAATTCTATAAACAGACGCGCCCTACGCCTACCAACGATCGATGATGAAGAATACCCAAGGCTCGGAAGGGTATCGAACTGTGATTGGTTGTGGCTTATGGACATATAACACAATCCGCACTCACGGCACCCTAAACATGCATGCAATCACCGAACTCTTGTACTTTCCAACGTGTTTCCAGAGTCGAACAGCAACCAGCAACCACATTTCATGAATGGTTACTCAGTTCCATGTCTGCTAGCACATCAGCCAAGAATACAATATGCCATCACTAAGTAAACCATGGATCTATCTCCTCTCTCTTTCACTTATGAACAATATCATGAGATTGTAAGGAGAAGGTTAGAATGCCAATAGACAGCTGCCATTGCAAGGATATTGCAACTTAGCTTGTTAGCCCCAATCCCAGCCCATAAAAGCAAACAATATCCCCAAGATGGAAGATTGTCTTGAATCACGCATCAGGATCGATTCAGGAATCCTCATCAGCCGCTCCCCATCACAAAATCATCCCCTTCCCCAACTCTGTCTAATTTTCTCTTCTCGCCACCTGTAAGCCCGCCCTCTTCATTGTCGTCGCCAAATTCCACGACCTCCCACTCCACCTTCGTTTTGCCATCTGCGCTAGTATGTCCCCCTCTCCTTCTCTTCATCCTGCCCAGTTCGCTGCCTTCGATCATCTCCTCAAACCACGGCGTGCCCCTTATTTCCCTACCATGACCTGTCCTTGTAATGTTGGTGTTTTCATCTGCTTCTCTATTCCCTGACAAGAAACCTGCGGTCTCCAAAGCCTCCACACTCTCAGTTCTCAGGCTGCCCAGACTAACATAAACCCATTCGGCCTCCTCTATGGGGTCTTCGCTCCAGTATGTTAATGGAGTACCGCAGAAGCCACAGAAGTGCCGCTTGGTACGAGGCGCGTGTTGCGGGGTGAACACCCGGCGGATTGTATTATGTGTCTCATCAGGGTAGCATGCGTGAGTGGTACTGCGTATGTGCGAGAGTGGGATGCGTAGGGTAGGCGCTCGACCTACACTATTCGTTAATAATAAGGAAGGAAATGATGGTGGAACTACCTATTTACCAGACGCAGCTTCGTCATGGAGGACCAGTTGTAAGGAGTCGTTGGCCAGTAATGGGGTGAAAATCAGATACTGGTTTCGTCCGCAGGAGCAACCTCCTTGGAGCGGAGATTCTTGGGTCATTGTATGTTGTTGCGATGCAAGAAGCCAAGTTATGGATGTACGCTTTATCTTTCATCAACTGAGCTTTGGATGGATCACGGTAAGTCAAGTGAGGTGCATCTGATGAGGAAAGACGGTGACGTTCGAAAGGCGAGTGAAGGGCAACCCTCGTCCCGCATTTTCTGCGCAACTAGATATCATCAAGTCTCCGCGACAAAATCACAGTTGGTCCTCTCGTTGTAATACGTTGAATTTAAGGGTTATATCGAATTGTTCCAGACTCATTCTAAGACGTGGTGATGAGACTAGTCGGAAGACATTTCGGGATAGATACGGTAGCATTCCTGCGTACGGAATAGATACTACGGGCTACGTGATCTGACTGTTTGCCAACCAAATCTCAAATGGTACTGTTCTCATGTGGTAGGTAGATACATGATTGGCGAGAAACCAAGCTGGGAACAAGCGATGGTCCTAAATGTGCTCCCAGTGTTCGTAAGGTACTTCGCTATGGGGGTTCTTTTACCAGCAATGCTTTAACAGAGGTATGAAAGATATAGCAAGGAGCCCCCAAGACCATAGACCGAAATGCACTTCTACGATCTGAACTACTACTATTGTACCTACCAGATAGACGTGAAGGAGAGTAAGACAAGCGCAGAAAATTTCAAGCAGCGGACTGGTTCCGCGCTGTCCCACCGAACTCCTAGTGGACAGGAGCAATAAGGTTTTCACAATCACATTCAGGAATCGCTTTGGTTTTTCGTCTCACGTCTCGTCAAACATTCCGAACCGCTGAGAAGGTCAGCATGGCGCAGAGCTACAAGGCTCTGAAGGAGGGTTTTGTCTCTAATCTGTCAGGAGGAGAAGTTTCAGAGGTCAACTATGTGACAGCTGTAGCTCCAGTACGCTCGATTGGAATTTTGTCTTTGCTAGAGCTGATAGGAAAATCTCTCTAGGCAGCCGTTCTTCTTTGGTCAACTCTTCAAAGCCGTCAAGGGCTTTTCGTCAACTATGGCCCAGCAGCATTCGTGACCGACTTTCTCCTCAACGTCGGAGTAATTCTCCTTGCAACGACATTGTATTCTTCAAACCCAATACTTCTCAACATTTCCCTCATAATACCCGCCTGCTTGCTTTACATGCTTCCTACAGCGTCCGCTCGCCAAAAGATGTCCTCAAAGCCAGACAGTAAAGTGACAGGGCAAGACCAACCAGATCCCCTACCAGTCCGGCCTTTTATCACGTCATATAGAGGAACGATGATTGTTATTACTTGCTTAGCAATCCTGGCGGTTGATTTCAGAATCTTCCCAAGACGCTTCGCTAAAGTCGAGAATTGGGGTACCTCATTGATGGATATGGGAGTAGGGTCTTTTGTGTTCTCTTCCGGGGTCGTTTCAGTTAGGCCAATCCTGAAAGATCGGCTTGCAGGCAGAACACCGTCTTTAGGGCTACAGCTGTACGCAACAGCGAGGCACTCTGTGCCGTTACTCGTTCTTGGCTTTATCAGACTATATAGCGTCAAAGGTCTGGATTACGCAGAGCACGTAACAGAGTATGGAGTGCACTGGAACTTCTTCTTCACTCTTGCTCTTTTACCGCCATCAGTGGCACTGTTCCAGTCATTGAATTCGTTGGTACCCTCAATTGCACTACTTGCGCTACTTCTCAGCCTGGTTTATCAAGCATTACTCGAGTATACCGGCCTCAAAGCGTACATTCTTGCGGCACCACGCACCAACCTCCTGAGTATGAATCGTGAGGGTCTATTCTCGTTCCTTGGATATCTGGCCATATTCTTGGCAGGCCAATCGGCAGGCTTCAATATACTTCCACGCAATTCAATCGGAAGTACTAGTAAAAGTGACCCTTTCAAACAGAGAAAGCAGCTGCTCGGTCGCTTAATTCTTTGGTCAACGGGCTGGAGTTTGCTATATTTTCTTGCTACATCATATAATTACGGCCTTCATCTCAGAGTGTCCCGCCGTCTTGCAAACCTTCCTTACGTACTTTGGGTGTCGGCATTCAATTGCGCACAAATCACATGTTTCTGTGTTATAGAAACCTTGGTATTTCCCCAAGTCTATAAGGCTACTCACCGCACATCGGAAAGAAAAGAGTGCGATAGGGCGACCAGTAAAGTGTTGAAGGCTTTTAACAGGAATGGGTTAGCTATATTTCTACTGGCGAACTTACTCACAGGTCTAGTCAACATGACTCTAAATACTCTCAGTATGGGCCGAGAAGAAGCTATGAGTATATTGTTAGGGTATGCCTCAATTTTGACCGTCGTCGCTGTCAGTCTGGATTACATGGATCTTTCTATCAAGTTGTGATAGAGTTGTGATCAAACTCTCGTGTTCTCTACTGTCTGCATAGGCCACTAAGGTAGGTCGCCATCTTGCAAGCGACATACACGAACTTTGACCTTGGCAGCGGCCAAGAACAGAAAGTGACACAGCAACAGCTCTGTGGGTCAAGGTTAAGCAGAAAATCCTATTCTCCGGAGACGCATATACCAGATGAAATCTGAAAGAAGAGTGCTATACATCAAATTCCGTCCACTTCCGGTACAAGTTGTAGATACCGACTTCTTTGACCATCACTGCTAGTTCCGACACTCGAGATTGTGCTAGCGCTGCTAGACCTGCGTCTGGCTGTGGCGGCTTTAATGTCATCTGCGGTGGGCATTGCGTCTTCGATGTGTGTGCAACGGTCCGAGTCTTTGAGTGGCCGTGGTTTGGGCATCACATATGTTGTGGCAGGAAGAAGTTCGAGGAATTGAGTGGACGGAGCTCTGCCGGATAGAGTATGGGAGGATGAGGTCATGTTGAAAAGCAATCCGTAGTGACAAGTGGTTGACTAGGGGAATGGCAGCGCTTGTGACAACGAAAGGCTTTCTTGCAGGCCTGGAGTTCTATTGCGAGGGAGATGCTTTAAAAGTGTATCACATGTGTAGAGTAAAGAGCATGCAAGGACGAGCGGAGCTTATATGCATACTTGAGACGCTACGTCCAACTGTTGCTTGGTGGTATTGTGGTCAAGAAGTGGCTGTGACCTGTTTCGGTTTGGTCTTAGCCCAGTACGGGTAGGTATGTCAAACAAAGGATTTAGGAAGACAGGAGTTGTTTGGAAGAAAGTGTATGGGGTAGATGGCCTTGTTGCGGATCAAGGGAACAGGGAGCAAAGTTTCGTGTGGAAGGAAGTCGTAGACAGCATCGCATAATGCCAACGACGATGGGGCGCAGTATCGCTATCTTAAGCTATCCAAGGAAGTAGATATACCACAGCACCATCCATAGAGGGGCGGTATCAGCCAGGAAGTGCGGCAAACGTTTCGATGCTGAGTTGGTGACTCGTAGTGGTGCCCAAGATCTGGCCCACGTCTTTGATACAAGGATGCGTTATCCCGCACCTCCACGATTCACGGAGGAACGGTTCCACAATACCAACGTCCGCTGTGCCTTTGAGTTGCGATCCTCCTGTTGAGTCGTATATAGGTGTCATCTTAAGAATGTGTCGCCGTTGGAGTTTGGACCAGTGACAAACCGCGGTGAAGCTGCAACGCAATGCAGCCACCATCTCACAGAATACGATCACGGTACACAGCATACCCGTAGCCGTTTGCGATGACGGGCACGTAGGAATACGACATTCGGAAATCTGCTTTATCTCTACCGGTTCCTCAGGTTCTGCCATGTGCCCAGATCTCCAGGTCTCCGTGGCCAGCCTGGAGCCAGGCACCAGGATAGCGACATCAAAGGCTTCAACGTCTTGCAAGTAGGCTATCAAGTAATTAGCCTCAAAGTCACAAGACTTCACATTGATGCGTGTTCTTGCCCAGATCTGATCCTAGACCGACGCCAGCAATTGATATTCGAAAAGCTACAGGGAATGCAGTAAGGCTTCCAGGCTAGCTGCCCTGCCGTGGACCTCATCCATTCAGCAACAACAGTCTATACACGAATCACAGCAATCAGGAGTTCATTACGGAAGATATCGAGCGCCAAATTCTCTCACACTACTGAGCCCTTTTGAGATTAGCTTGCACCAACGGTCTGCAGGTTCGCGGGCCCCCCGAAGTCAAAGATTCAACATGGCAAACGCAGATTGCTCCTGCGGCTCACTGCTATTCGTCCGAAGCAGCCGCCTCCAGAGTGACACAGCTGTCTTGACTCTTGATGTTGGCACGACTCGGCCGAGGACACAGCGTCCTCTAAAGCATCGACACGGCACTGTCAAAGCCTTGTTGGACCTCATAGGCAACGGTCATGACAGCAAACAAATTCAATGGGACGGTAACGACATGTCTGTCCTGACCGCTCAGGCTCAAGGAAAGCTGTTGCCCAGAGATGGCGCTTGCATTGGGAGCGGCCAATGGGGTTGACCGGTCGCTCTCTTTGACCTCCTGCAATAGCCCCCTCGATCTCGTTCAGCAGCACCTATCAAGCCCAACAAACGCCTTGTTCTTCAGATAACTGTAGGTACCTTTGGGGGTACTTCTCTAGGTAGACTACAGTACGTCAAGTCCATCCTTACTCCCCCCCCGCAGAAGCCTACTCTAGCGAGACGCAAGGACATCCCTGCCGTGCCCTACCTTACCTACAGATTATGATCCTCCCGACCCATCAAATCACATTGACCGAACACAAAAGTCTCTCTACTTACCTCTGTACTTCTCATTCCCGTGTTACTATATTATAACCGGTCCATGTTTCTCCAGGAATTTCTTCGTCACACCATTTCAGATCTTTCTATCCTTTCAACTATGTCTGCGGCCGCTTGTTGACTGAGTGTGATTAGACCCTTTGTACCACCTACAGAATTGCATTAATCCTGTGAGACATCTATTGTGATCTAACACATGTTAAACCCTTCCTCTGCTTCTTTTAATACGGCCTCTTGCAGTACAACGTCTCATTGCTGGCCCGCTCTTTTCATGTTCGTGTTGCGAGACGTCAATCGCTTGAACAGCAGTGAGCCGTCTGACCGGGTCATGTCGCCACTGGTTATATAAACTTCGAATCCGTTACCTTGATTCAAGAGTGGATCTAGTTTTTCGACTTTCTCTTTCCCTAGCATCCAACGGAGAAGTAAGTTTCTATTCATTGCGCCAAGCCCACAAGTTAATGGCTGACGTCTTTTTGCTTTAGGTTAGTCTAAGCTCAAGAGCTTCCCAACAATATCTTTCCAATCCCAACCCTGAGAACTGAAAGCCAACATGTGTATTAAAGTTGTACATAAGTACAGCTGCGGGCACCGTCTTGTCGAGACTGCGAATTGCGCCAATTGCAAAGCTGGTGGATGCAAGGGAACAAGCGAGAAGGTCGTCACTCATGCGGAAAAATGCGATAAGTGTGGAGGATAGTTAGTCATTTTCTAATGCTCAACGGTTTTAACTCTCAGCTTACCAAGGTTGTGCAGATCCACCTTATAGCTCCTCTGGCATTGGCTTATGATACCCGAAATCGATATGAAACCAACAATTTACCGCTACTTTGACAACGAAACGATTGACGAGTCTTTACGAGCATGGACGATTGAGCATCGCAAGCATGATAGGCGCTGGGGTTACGATACCGTTGGATCATCTGGGTGGACCTGGGTCAAGAGAAGCATGGGCAGAAGTACCTCTACATCTCTGGCGGGGACCTAAATCCTTTTATTACATCCACCATACGCGAGTATTTTTGTCTCGAAAGCGGCCTTCCTCTTACATAATTTATGCAATCAACATGATAAGCGTTTCCACACCTACCATAGGCGCTGTGGCTCTACACCTCAACAAGCGCCATAGGTGGGATGCGGTGGATGCCTACGGAGAAATTCTCAAGAAACCCTAACGCATGTCCATGTACAATGCCACTCTTTATGCATGGCCAACGGAGTTCCTGCCCGTTACGGTCACACCCGCTCGGCAATGGTCGAATAGATAGATCAGATGTCACAAGATCCCTACGGATGCATGCAGAATGAAGCTTGGGCTTATGCAGCCTGGTCGGCCAATCGGCTCCGTAGCCTACGGCAGCATACTACGGCTTGCGTTCTGATATGCCATTGTGCTCGATCAATCGCTGTGAGGCGCACGTCTAGTCTAGCCAGAAGATTGAGATGTACCCCTACGAAGAGGAATACTACGGAAGAGCTCGTACGACGCAAGAGACATGTCTCTGATGATAGGGGACACAACATGGCGGGAACTTGCGGCGGTTCTCGGTCCCTCCCGAGACGATCCATGGCATCCGGTCCATCTGCGGTGCGAATCGAAGCCGCAATAGTGGTCAAAGCTCGGATTGTATGACGAGTATACTGTCTTGACCGAAGAAGCGACCTCACATCGCTTCCTCGCAGGCCGCCGCGGCTATTTCAAGAGAATCGTGGGCTGCAGAAATCCTTGACCGCTTGTTTTTCCTGCATGGGGTTCACAATCACACCCACAACACTGACCGACTTCTTTACCCGGACCATCCGAGAGATGCAATGGCTGCCAGGCAATGCACCCCCATACACTTTCAATACGCTACCAAATAAGGGATCAAGGCTAAAAAACTTATGGCAATCTGAATCAATTGAAGATGCGATTGTGGTGAACAGAATAGAGAATATTTATGAGAGCATAGGAGTATACAATGCTGCTACATCCGAACACATGTGAAATGTTGATTGAACAAGATTTGTACTTTTCCAAAATATTCATCACAGCTGTCTCAAAAATAGTTGCGAGCAGTTGATATCACGGAGTTTAGCGGGATTAATAACCTCAGCCTTATCCAAAGTAGAATTCAACTGATCGGGTACTCGTACAACAACAAAACCTAAAGATGTAATGTCAATAGACATTGACTGGGAGACACTCACAACAGGCCCAGAGGGCCAAGAGTTTGCTGATTCTATCAAAGAATTTGTTCATGACAAATTTCAGCAGGTCGAACTCCCACGTTTCATTCGTTCAGTCCAGGTTCATTCCTTCGATTTCGGAAAAGAATGTCCTGTGGTCGAGCTGAAGGATATTTGTGATCCTTTACCAGAATTCTACGAGAATGATGACGAAGAGGGGAACGATGACGAAGAGGAAGATGACATCGGTCATCCAGGAGATTCTGGGCGGAACCCCCGTGACACTCAACGACCCAGCATTGGTTTGTCCACCCAGTCAGCTTCAATGTCGAATACAAAACGCCCGCCCTTCGTGAACACCCGGCTTCCAGGTCTACGTCTCAGTAATCTCCCTCATGCGGAGCACATTACGACTCCGTTCCTCTCTCGATCCAACACTCCAGGCATCCCCGGCGGCACCTCGAACCTAAGCTACTTCCATCTTCCTCTAAGTTCAGGCCTTTCAGGCTCCCAAACACCGCTGGCTGCAGTCGCAGGAGGGCATCCCAACCCCACTGGCTGGCCAGACCATCGGCCTTATTCCCGGCAGCATTCCCCCGTACGACGTGATCCCCATCACCAGGGTTTCTTCTACGCCGATCCCTCCTCACGACCCTCAACCGCCGACTCCTACACTCAGCACGGCCTCCACAGCCAAGAATCCCAAGAAGAAGATCTAACCCCCGAAGAACCCAACCCCAAACGCCACACCCCCAGCCCTTCCGACCTCCAAATCGTCCTCCACATCTCCTACAGCGGCTCCCTCCGCCTCTCCATCACCGCCGAAATCCTACTCGACTATCCTATGCCGAGCTTCGTCGGCATCCCCCTAAAACTCAACATCACAGGCCTCAGCTTCGACGGCGTAGCACTGATTGCGTACTTGCGCAAGCGCGCCCATTTCTGCTTTTTGGGCACCGAGGATGCGCAGACGTTGGTTGGAGTTGGTGAAGGGGACGGAAGGGGGAAGGGGGGCGATAAGTTGGGGGGGTTGTTGAGGGAGATTCGGGTGGAGAGCGAGATTGGGAGAAAGGAGGGAGGGAAGCAGGTACTGAAGAATGTGGGGAAGGTGGAAAAGTTTGTGCTGGAGCAGGTAAGGAGAATTCTTGAGGACGAGTTTGTGTGGCCGAGTTTTTGGACATTTTTAGTGTGAAATGAGCGAAGTCAACCTTGGAAAGCACACCACTCACCATATCTCCACCCCACCATCACCCCCCAAACAACCCCCGCAACCCCACCCTTTCTCCACGTCATCCCTTTGCCGCCCCGCTCCCTATCATCTCAAACCGCCCTCTTCCCCGCCCCCACCCATCCCCCTCCAACCCCACCAATCCGCCCTCAAACCCTCACCAGGAATGTTCTCCCTCCTCCTGACCGCCCTCCCCACCACCATCGGCGTCGCCCAAGGCGTCTCAGCCGCAAAAAAAGAAAAAGAATCCCAAGACTCGGACGACCTGCTGCGCAAATTCACGCTCCGATGCTCAATCGACGATGACGAACTGCAACGATGTCCCGAGGCGGAGCGGTGGCGGGGCGGCGGGGTTGTGTTAAGGGATGGAAAGGTGCGTCAATACGCCAATATTTCCCGCATGAGGGAAGGAGCCAGTGCGCTCCCCTTCTTGCAGCATAATACAGCCCCTAACCCCCCCCGCGCACAACCAGCTCTACATCCACCCCTCCACCTCCACCTCCACCCAACCCCCCGCCCACCCCTTCACCGGCTTCCTAATCTCGTACCCGGACCCCACGCGCCCGACCCCGGCCCCCCTCGGCCTCGTCTCCAGCATCTCCCTCGACCCGCCCGTGCTGAACTGGATCTACGTCGACGCCGTGACGCGGGAGGTGAGGTACGGGAACAGGACGCAGAGCAGGGAGCATGTTGTGGGCAGTTGGGGGCGGGGGAGGGGGTGGTTGGAGCTTGCGGGGGCGGAGGCGAGGGAGAGGTTGGGGGAGGGTGGGGGGGCGGTCGTGGGGGAGGAGGGGGGGGTGAGGTGGGGGGGGGAGGGGGGGAGGGTGGGGTTGGAGAGGGTGTTTTTGGAGGGGGTGGTGGAGGGGAGGGAGGAGGGGGAGGGGGAGGGAGGCAGGGGGCGGACGAAGTTTGAGGGGGGGACGACGATGTTGGAGACGGGTGGTAAGAGGGAATGATGTTTTGGGGGATTTGCCTGTGGATGTATAAACCTTTTAGGAAAGTGCTTGGTCTATCTTATGTGTTTCTACTGCGAGGCCCACGCCCATACAGCCCACCAGCACGCAACTGCCTGCCTCTCCATCCCATGCGCCCAGTCATCAAACCCGCTTTCCTCCCCCTGCGCGATTTTTTGGAGTCCTAAACCCTCCATCCTACATTTCAGGTCCTCAATCTCTGGTGCATATGCTTCTCGCAATGGCAGTTCGATCACGACTCTCGCCTCCTTCTGTTGTTTCAAATACTTCCCAATAGCCTGCACCAGCCAGGGTGGATGCTGGGGTGAGTATAGCGGGTCTGCGGCCAGTATGACGTTGTACTTCTCCTCGTCGTCTACGTTCAGGGGTAGATCGGACCAGTCCAGCACGCCAGCACTTGCACTCCCACCGCTATGCTCGAACAATGTTTCGTTTGAGCAAACGTTGGCGAGAAGATTAGGTAAAATATCCGGCAGATCTGTAAGATGAACATGCGCGTGGAACAAAGCCGCAGCGGCAATACCGACGAGGCCGGTGCCGGCGCCGAGTTCGAGGATACGAGGTTTCCGAATGTTAATGTCGTTGGCAGAAATACCTGAGAGCGTACATAGGACGGGTAGAGAGGGGAGAAGGTGCAAGAGACGTTTGGCGAGGAGGTAGGACGCTACCCAGGTTTTGTGGCCAAGATTGTCAGCGGTGAGCGAGGGCTCGTGCAGGGTAATTGAGATTGGTGAGTCGGTGGATTTTGATTGTGGTGATGCAGGTCCTGGGATACTGAAGGTCCGAGATGCAGAAGGAATAGCTGTGTCTCGGCGTAAGTAATTAGCGATTGCTGGATATTCTCGACTGAACAGTAGTAGAGGAAGACGTTGTCTCACCTGTCCGTCCAGATCTCTCGCTCAACCTCGCGCCAGCAGCTTCCCAGATCTGCTCCTTGATGTTCTCATCTTCTATCCATGCCAGCGGACTAGCTATGATGCCAATTAAGTATTTAGGTACACCTTTTTCACCAATTTCCCCACCCTCATTTTCTTGCCAATTTTCTGTAACATCCCACGATGAAGCCTTGATAGCTAGGCGTGCAAGAGTGGATAGTAGCTCTGTAGCTGGTGGGCGAGTGTATAATTGAGGTAGGTCGAGGACTGGACCATGCAGACTTGATTCAGTGTCAGTGTCATATAATCTCGGGCTTAGCTGCAGAAAGGTATACAATCTTACCATGCACAGGTTCCACCTTGAAAGAATGAGAGTTCATCTCGTTCATCCTCGGTAACGCGTTGTTTCTAGATAATTCATATCTGATACCTGCGAGCGCCGATAGTCGGAAGTTTGGCGCGTATCTTCGGCCCGGAAGCTGCTAGCCTTCACTATTCCGACGAAACCATACCACTTATCCACCACTACCCATCATGATTGCAAGACAAGCCTTTCGATCGGTACTACCGTTAAAGCATGTAAGCTATGCTTCTATGAAAGCCCAGATCATACGGACTGAAGAAACCTCCCCTTGAGCGCCCCGAATATCCGCTATAGCTATGGTTTCACCTGCTAACAGCTCGTCTCTATAGAGTGTCCGTCGCTATGCGACCGAGGGACCTTCCTCTGGTGGGAGTGCCAGATACGGCATTGTAGCTGCTGTCGCCGCAGTAGCTGCGGCTGGTGGCTACTACTACAGCAGTCAAATGGGCGGCGGCACGTCCTTACCTACAGCAGCACCCCAAGACTCAAAGGTCGATTCGGACACACAAAACAAAGGCAAACCCTCAAATTCGGCTTTCCTTGGAGGAGACCAAGGGTGGATTGATTTAAAGCTTGAGAGTGTGGAGGAGCTCAGCCACAACACGAAGAAATTTAGATTTGCCCTACCGAACGAGGATGATATCTCTGGGTTGCATATCGCATCTGCTGTACTTACGAAATACAAGGGACCTGAGATGGAAAAGGTGGGCACATTCCCATCCGTTGTTTCCATTTTGGCTGACACCGCTCAAGCCAGTAATTCGTCCATATACCCCAACGAGCGACGAAGGTTGGTTCTGCTAAACCTTTCTTCCTCATCACGTTGCCATACTTACGCCATGCTAGACGCTCAAGGCCATATTGATTTTATCGTCAAAAAATATGCTGATGGCCCAATGTCATCGCACTTCCATGACATGAATGTGGCGCAGCGTATGGATTTCAAGGGACCGATTCCCAAGTACCCGTGGCAGCCGAATAAGCACGATCACATTTGTCTTATTGCCGGTGGTACTGGGATCACTCCGTAAGTATAGGCTATTCCAATGCAGGCAATGGTGTCTAACATGACTTCAGCATGTATCAGCTGTGCCGCGCAATCTTCAAGAATCCAGCAGACAAGACGAAGGTCACATTAGTCTTTGGAAACGTCACGGAAGAAGACATATTACTAAAACGCGAGTTCGAGGATCTTGAGAACCAATATCCCCAACGATTTAGGGCCTTCTACTTGTTGGATAAGCCTAGTGAGAGCTGGACTCAAGGCAAAGGCTTCATCAACCAGGAATTACTGAAGACTGTACTCCCAGAACCCAAAGCCGAGAACATCAAGATATTCATATGCGGACCGCCAGGACTTTACAAAGCAATCAGTGGAGCGAAGAAGAGCCCGCAAGATCAAGGAGAGCTTTCGGGAATTCTGAAAGCTTTGGGATACAGTCAAGAGCAAGTGTATAAATTCTAGATTTCAACACTGACGGAACTTTGGGCGATGTATCATGTACGTATAGAAAAATAGAGCATCTATCTAACTTTGAAGCATTGTTACGCTTTGCAAGTTCACTTCAATCTCCTCATGAGACAATTACCTCAGCTCCCTAAACTAGCTGGTTTCGAACATCACATAAACTGTCAACGTTGCTCTTATTGCTTCGTGGCATTTCTCAAGATCTTTTTACTGGTATTGGTAGTTCATTGTCCTTCCCTACATCATCCGCGTCCTTCGTTTAATTGCCGAGAGATAAGGCGAGTCATGGGCACTAAGATTGATAAGCTTTTCGCTGCCGGGTAGAGCCTTGAACGGCAGAGACGGATCTCATCATTGGATCTCATGGACCCACGGTCTTGATAAGCTTGCGACATCACATCATTATTTGATTTGGTGCTTTCTCTAAAAGCATCTCACTATTATCCGACTAGAAAAATGAGTTTGTTGGGTAGTGTGATCAACCATGGCGGTCTTTTCTCGAGACTATGTCGCCTTCGTTTCCCTATGTATACTTCTCATCATTTCATCTTTGCAGAGCAAAACGCCCTGGGAACCGCCACTCCACTGCAATGCAATCTTTCTTACAGTACCGTCGCTTCATGAAACATGCCACAAGGCAATATGAAAGGGATAGGGAAAAGGCGGAAGCATTGAGACGCGACAACGACGCACTGGGCCTGACATCTTCAGCCGTCTCGACCACCGCCAAACCCTCACCAGCGACTTCAGACGAGACCATTGATACTCGAGATCCGGAGAGAGCAGAACATTCCAAGGGCGATGAAGTGAACAATGAACCGAAGGGCTTACCGCCCATTGCGGAAGAGGATACGGAAGAAGAAGAGCATCCAGAACCACGTCCTCCGCTAATGAGCAGGGCATCGACTGCTGCAACGCAACGAACTATGGGAACAGCTCTCGGAACGGCATTGACGGGTATCAATGTGAGGAAGCGGACAACTAAGGAAGGTGGGGATAAGGGAACTGTTTTTGTGGTGGGATATGAGGGGGAACAAGACAATATGAATCCGCACAACTGGTCGTTCATAATTAGACTCCGCGCAACGTATGTCGATCCACCGATCACAGAACGGCCTCTGACTCCTTTAGGATTACCATTGCAACCATCGGTTGGGTCGTCGGGTTCGCCTCTAGCATCGACTCCGCCGCACTCCCCCAAGCAGCCAAATACTTTGGAGTCAGCGAAGTGGCCGAATCCCTCGCGACTGGTCTCTTCCTAATTGGTTTCGGAGCAGGCGCTCTGTTTGCCGGCCCTATCTCCGAAACCGTTGGCCGGAATCCCGTTTACATCACCACCCTATCCTTCTACATGATTTTCATCATGGCTTCCGCCCTCGCCCCTAGCATCGGCGCCCAGCTCGTCTTTCGCTTCATGGCAGGTTTCTTTGGATCTTCACCGCTGACCTGTGCCGGAGGCTCCATTTCTGACCTTTGGAGCCCCATGGAGCGCACGTACATGTTTCCTGTCTTTGCCAATGCTGCTTTCATGGGTCCGATCCTTGGCCCGGTCGTCGGAGGTTTCATCGGCGAATCCTCGCTTGTATCGTGGCGATGGACGGAATGGGTTACGTTGATCATCTCCGGCCTTGTCCTCGCGCTCGTAGTGTTCTTCCAACCCGAGACTTACGCCCCCATTCTCTTAAAATGGAAAGCAGCGCACCTGCGCGAACTCACCGGAGACGACAGATACCGAGCCGAAGTTGAAATCCGTGTGGAATCCTTCCTCCACCGCCTTCGCATCGCGCTCTACCGCCCCTTCCTCCTCACCTTCAGCGAACCCATCATCATGCTCATCGCCCTCTACCTCACCGTCATCTACATCATCCTCTTCACCTTTCTAGACGGCTACACCTTCATCTTCACCATCACCTACAGCCTTTCCCAAGGCCTCACCGGCCTCGCCTTCCTCGGCATTGCCCTCGGCCTCTGCTTCGCCACCCTCCTCGTCCCCCTCATCTACACCTGGGCCAAGCGCGACCTCGCCCGCATCAAAGCCGCAGGCGGCCACGACCTGCCCCCCGAATTCCGCCTCTGGTTCGCCATGTTTGGCGCCCCCGCCATCCCGATCTCGCTCTTTTGGATGGGCTGGACCACCGCCCCAGATATCTCGCCATGGTCCCCGCTCGTCGCGTCGGTGCTCTTCGGCTACGGCATCCTGTGCGTCTTCATCAGCAGCTACCAGTACATTATCGATAGCTACGAGTTCTTTGCCGCCAGCGCGTTGGCGAGCGTGACGCTGATTCGGTATGTGGCTGCGGGCGCGATGGTGGAGGTGGGGATACCGTTCTATGAGCGGTTGGGCGTGCATTGGACGTTGACGATCCTAGGCGCAATTAGTGCGGTGTGTGTTCCCGTGCCGTATCTGTTTTTTGTGTATGGGACGAGGCTGAGAGCGAGGAGTCGGTTTGCTGTTGCTTGAGCGTGGGGGGTCTTCTGGGTCTTTGTCTTTTCGTGCGATTGTGGATAGCGTTTTGGGCCGGGAAGCATCTGGGAGGCGTTGTGTAGCTTCCATACCTACGCTGGGGTATCTCGTTGGAAACCTATATCATATATATACACCCCCGAACTTAGGATTATGAAAAAAAATATCTCCCACCTACGCGAAAGCACCCACTTACGATCGGGGCAACAGGCCCTATATTATCACAGCTTATGCTCTCAGTACAACATGAACCTGCGACTTGATCTTCCAGTCGCGGAGAATGGGCAACAAGCCTGCTCTCTGCCGTAGTAAAGCACGTTGCGCTTGTGAGCGTTGCCAGTGGAACAGGATTTGGAGAGTTGATCCTATCTATGTACAATATCATCGGGGTTGCTAACGTGACGTTTGAATTATATCAGATGTAATGCAGGGCTTTAATAGTGTACCTGTTTTTTTGAACCTGATTTATTAAGGTTATCACTTACGCCCCTCCAAATAGGTTTAGTAGGTAGTTACTCAACTACCTTAGAGTATGGTTTGGCAGCTTTGAAACAGAACGAACATCATAAAGAGCTGCTCACTAAAAATCAAGTATCTTTGAGATCGATATGTTTTTCGAAGCTGATTTACATTTGCAACTACGTAGCAAATTTGAAACACCTCGTGGAAGCCTTCATCGTTTGAAGCTCCCTGCTGATGTTCGGATAGAGGCTCAGTCGAAGCTTCACTTCGTTCACCCCCTCGATCTTCTCGACCCAGCCCTCTACCTCTATCTTCGCCCCGCGCCCTATCTCCCCTACTCCTACCCCTCGCTTGTGTTTGCTCTAGCTCTTGCTCAGCCCGTTGTTGCAGATACGCTTCAACGCGTTGGAATTGACTTGGTTCGCGTTAAGTAGAGTTCTCTAGCTGTTGTTCACGGCGTGTACGAGCTGCAGCTGCAGTTGAACCAGCTGATCTATCTCGAGCCCTTGCAGTAGATGAATTTTGCACTGAAAGTAGTGGATCGATGGGTTTCGGAGCTATCTTCGGTTCGTTGTTTGCGCTCACTACCCTAGCTGGTTTGACGAAACGTCAGTGAGAATGCACGTCCTCCAGCTTCAAAATGTAGAGCGTCTCGCTATAAATTCGAGCTTGAATTGACGTGTAGTCTCTTTTGCTCGACAGGACTCGTAGATTTACCACTTCTATCACACTTCAATCAAATTTTATCCTTGATTCCCCGCTTGTTTTTGCTCGAGCGTTTGATATTGAGCGCGTAATCGTGAGCTTCAGCCCATGTATTGGCGGCGGCGATGAGCTCTTCGTGGCTCACATAGAGCTCAGCCACCGGAGGCGGAGGGGGATCCATGGTGGCGATGAGGTAGGGTGGGTGGTGGGTAGGTAAAATAGTTGATTGATGAAGAACGTGTGCGTTAATATTATTGAGCCGCTAACCCTAGTTGAGTAACCGCTAAACCTATCTGGGGGGGAGCTTATATGTACCTTAGTAAACAGAGGGCGTAGATGTAGTAAGTGGGGGGCGTCAATGTAGTAAAAAGAGGTGTACGTTTAGTGATAACCTTGATGATTGCGCCTTGAAGCCGAAAGTTGATGATTTTCAACGTTTAAGTCAAAAATTTGTATGGGCGCGCACCACAGTCATCCAGAGGGTCCCTAACTCAAAGGGGCTTAGGGGAAGTGGTTAACCCGAAGGGGCTTAGCTACGGAAACACGTCTGAGGTCCTGAGGCAACACCTCAAGTATTACCTTTAGTGCTTGGTGTATCTTGATTCCTGAACAATATGCGCCAAGTCCGTCCACCATCCAGCATTTGATGTAGCTCGCGGGTGCGTCACCGTTTGAGACTCCACTTACTGCTCTACCGAGCGTGCCTATTTCTGGCTTTTGAGATGAATTGATCGCATATAATATCGTGGTCGAAGTCGAATTCACACTAACGTCTCAACCAAGCGCTGGGGTGTCACGGGTGTGCTGTTCCAGGCTCCAGCACGCATTCTGTGCTTGCCAAATACAATGCATATTTAGAGCATTCCCTGTATTAACTCTACCAGAAACCGTCTCTTTCATGCTTTACCATTCAGTGTCACCTTCTTCGTCTTGACACAGCCATCCATCCCTAACTTCAGGCTGTGCTAGGCCTCGCACCTTCTTGCCTGGTTTTGAGTGTATCTGCAACAACATCATCTCGCACAGTTGCGACGAGTGACCATGAGTACCGAGAAGCTTCGTGAGCTTGACAGACTAGCCAAGCAATTTGACATCGCCTTTGATGGGCCCGGATCAACTAAAAGATGGCCGGATGTCCACGCTCGACATTTTAAGGCAATACAGGCGCAGGGTTCGCAAACCTACGAATCCTACCGTGATGCGAGTAGGGTAACCTTTAACGATCAGCCATGGAGAAGCAGGACAAAGCAGCGAGCAGAGCAAGTTGCTGCAGAGGCACGTCAACTATATTACGACAAGAGTAATGAGATGGAATGGCGTCTCAGTCTTGAGCCTGATATTCTTGCTCGTTTCAAGCACCGAATTACTTGGTGAGAGTTGGCGCTGACAAAATTTGCCCAGGAGTCGCGCTAACAAGCGGCATTAGTACAAAATGCCACCTCCGTGTGTGGAGATCTGACGTTGAGGTTGTAGTTGACCCAGAGCGAGCGCAAAAAATAGAGAAACGTCGTCAGAAAAGGGGTCAGTCTCTTTGCAAGTGCTCTGAATACGACCGCATGCAGCAAGAGTAAATCGATGGTCTCTATCCAACAACTACTTACTAAGTAATCTTTAGTGAAGAAGAAGATCTTGATCGAATTTTCTCCGATAGGGCGGAGAGATTCATCATACCAGAAAAGAGCATACAGTCAGTTCTCGCAGATCAAAAGCCTGACCGCCTCTACGGTCTCCGGCAAACCAGTCAATTTGCAGATGTTTTGAGTGATCTTTACAATGCAGATGGGGAGGTACCATTGTCGAAGTCCATGAAAGAAATGATGTCCTCAATCAGTCCTTTTGGGGACAAGTGCGAGCCTCTTCTGTTTCCATTTCTGATATTAGAAGCCAAAGCCAATGAAAGCCCTAGCTTTCAGCTTATCCAGACTCAGACCGCCTTCCCTATACGCGCCCTACTTGAACTTCAGCATGAACTTCGCAGTCACTCCACGATACTTCTGCCCTTTCCGCTTGTATGGTTTTTGGCGAATAGAGGATCGGAGTGGCGCATTTATGCGTGCTTCATTGAGACCAGTGACATAATGAAGGCATTGAATGGGCAAAGTAACAAGCAGTACGTGAGTGATCGTCAGTCAACTTTTACAACTGTTCCTGCGCGTACTGACAAAGGAAGCGAATTGTCAAGCTCTGGGCTGGGGATGTATGCGAAATCGATAACGCTCTTCAATTACTCCTGATAATTGATTACCTATTCGACTGGGCTCGCGATGAATACCGCGGTGACATCTTTCGTCGACTTTGTCAAATCGCAAGGCCCGAAATACCGGATAATGTGACCGTGAGTGGTGAAAGTAAACTCTACAGCTGGTATCCAGTGAGTACGATGCCCGAAACTCCTGAGGGTGGTACTATGACGGAAGACTCAGATCAAATTGAAACTCCGAACATAAGCCCCTACCACGAATTTGATAGTGAGGCCGGATGCCTACGAAGTGCCACTTGCATTGAGTCTCGGGTAAAGGGGCTTTTCATTAGCCGTGACAATGTTGATACATTATTGCAATCCGTCAGGGATAAGGAAAGATTCGCGAGAGGGGTCCTGAGCGTTCTTCCAAGCAACAAGACTTTCAACATGAAGCTGACCGCTCATGACTTGTCGAATATTCATGAAATATGGACTGGTGACGCGGGCAACAGCACAATCGCCGGACAATTCGAAACTTTCCATACAAAACTGGCTTTCCGGTCATTCTTCACGGAGACTTGGGATTTGGTAAGGGAACTATCGTATCTGGCCGTGTCTGACGGCGCCATCGAGGTCCTGATCGCTAGATCGCGCAGAAGTAGGAGCTTCACTCTGGAGAGTTTTTCTCCTGCTACCAACAGTCTTGCAACAGAGCTTCATCGCTTGCGAACGGGATGTGCAGAATTCAATGTGCATGCCGCCATGGTCCGTTTGTCACTCGCATTCGTGATGGAACCAGGAGTAGTCACCCGCAGCAGAGGAAGGAAGAAAATGTTCTTGAGTTCTTATCTCGCTATAGTCAATACGAGTGAAGAAGCCGAGAAGTGTGGAAGAATAAATGAGAGTTATGCCGTGATTTACAAGATTTACAGCAGTCATACAATTGGTGGTAGAAGGCTACTCCAAGAGCCATATATCAGGAATTCTTCTCGCGAGGAACAGCAAAGCAACTATGATGCCAATGCCAATTCACACCCCATCGCTTTGCCAAACGCCCAACATGTTTGTAAAGAAAGTCAAGGGAATCACGAGTTCGTACTGATGACTGGAAAACTGGACGATCTCGCCTTGGGAAAGTCACAACCAGAATTATGTCTTTATCAGATTAAGGGCGAGGTGAATGTCACAATACCGCAGCTGACATCTCTCATCTATAGACTGGTTGAAAGGAGAGCGACGATGCATACAACGTACAGATGTGTACCTGATAGAATGCCGAGATCAAAAGAATGGAATGCTCACACTTGCAACGTTCAGATTCAAGCGATGTTCCCTGTCGAAAACAGACATTTTTCACAGTGCGAACCGATTTATACATGGATAAGAGATCTGTTTGATATGCTTCCGAAGGCTCTCAAAGACAACACTATATCTGTTTATGACTGTTACGTCAACGCAATGAACGACCTCATGGACCCCAAAGACCGCGAAAAGAAGGAATACGAAAGGCAGCCTATTATTCCAACGCGAGACGCTGTTCTCGCTTCGTTGACATTGGCTTCTCGAGAAGGCTTTCAGGTGCCAATTGACAGTACTGTTATTGAGTCCTGGATCATAAGTGGGTGCCTTAGATATAGGGATCTTAAAGTACCTAACGACCGATCTGAGCGGCTTTCTAAACACCTTTACATTGATCGTTCGGAATTGTCGAGGTGGTTTAAAAAGGTATGGCATCTGGAAACCGATGTACTAAAATCGGCAGCTACGAGAGCAGAACAGCCAGTCCAGTTCGTATATCCGAACACCGAGCTCGTTAACAAAATTGTCGCAGAGCGAGCGGCATCTTCCAGCAATCAAGATCTGGTGGTAATCACTGAGAGACCCAAAGACCATCCGGCTCCAAAACGGAAGCGATCCACGGAACGAGCCAAAACACGCAAGCGATGACACCTTCACCGCACTTTGTACAAGGTCCTTCCAGGCCTCCCGTTTAACACTTTCACATGTTTCCCCAGCACCTCCCTCACCCTCGGCGCCCTCCCAAGTTTATATTTATAGACTTCCAAAACTTTAACCTCCCTCCCCGGCTCTGCTCGATTCGGATGGAACCCCTGCCCACAAACCTCCTCTCACCGTTCTAAAGGCGGTATCTCGGGTACATCATGAAGAGAAGCGCGTCGATGATACTTCTTGCGCTGATAGAGCAAAGCCGCGCTACCGCTATATCCTAATCAATAAAACGGCGAGAAGACGCAACCAAGCCAGCTCCAGAGCCTGAACGTCAGTGGCAGTAACCTCGAGTAATAGACGCGACGGATGATGGGGAGATGCTGTAAGATGTGTGGTGGCTATGAGCTTCAGAGAATGTACTAGATGGCTTGCGTAGTGTTTCTGTGGAGGAAGATGAGACTATCGAGGGTGCCTTCTCTATATGATAAATAACGTTCGAATGCTTCTGGGTAGAAATTCGGCTATCGATAATACACTTTCCTTTAGGAACTGCTACTAAACAATTGAATGCTCACTATGAGACGGACGACGACGGCCTGCAGAACGATATAGCTATAATATGCACGGTGGCTTGAAGGTTCGGAATGCTTTCTGTGGGATGCGACACTGGTTTAAATCCGAGGGCGCAATGCCCGGCGTTTTATGATGATCTAGGGCTGCGGAATGTATTCGTTCGTATCGTGTGTGAGCGTCGACTTGTGAGACTGATGATGCTCATTGTGCATATCTGCATACGCTGGCATGTGAGGCACGATGACTTACTCTTTCAGCCATGAATGAGGGTGCGTGCCTTGTGCTTTGCGTATACCTTCTTACTATGCGCGGAATGATGGCTTTGCTGCTTCTGAAACAATCAAAAGCGCGTTGTGCTCTACATGTATCTTCCTAGGAGACGAATAATGGCCTGCTGCTTCAAGAGACGATGGAAAGTGTCCTGCGGGCTTCATGCTTCGTGGGCGGAGAAGGTGCTTTTGTATGACCACCTTCTATCTCTCCAAAAAAGCGCGCCTCCTTGAGCTAATACGTCTTTGAGTTTACGCGTGGGAATCTAAATCTTTCTCGATCCTTCTATCGAAGTCATCGGGTGCGATTATATAGCGCTTAAAAGTTTTAGATCTTCTTTCTTGATACAGAGTTCTTCGTCAATATCTGACCCATTTCGACATGGGCATTTGACGCTTTCAATTTGCTCTTCTTCGAATTACGCTTGAACTTCTTGAGTTATAAGACGTTTTCATCTTATAGTCTTGTTCAGAATGCAGTTCGTGTTCATGATCAGATTTTTCATCATGTTCATACGTAGTGTGATCGTTGAGTTCGATGTAACTCAGCTTCGGGTTGCAGTTCATTTCGGGACAATCTCAATTCGATGTCAAGCATATGCTAATCTTATGTCAGGCCGAGCTCAATCCTTCCCCCCGCTTCAGATCATCCTCATTCTCTTCGTTCGCTCGTAGATATGTACTTCATATGCTCTGCATATGCCTTGCTAATATTTCTCTTAGGCCCCCCCCAAGCAAACGCCCAAAGAAAGCTGCTGCTGAAGGCAAAGGCAAGGGCACAGGTAAGCATGGTATTAGCGTCGCATATGTCACGCTAATGCATCACACAGACACACGTGTCGCTCTCGTTGTATCGTCGCAAAGTGAACTGAGTCTCAATGCTTTGCTCATGCAAAGCATATGTATGCGCTCTTCTTTGGCCGATTCTTCTGTGATTTGAGATTTTGTGTGATTTGAAATTTTGTAGCTTCTGCTTCTGCTACGCATATGCGTAGTGTAGAAAATATCAAATCTTGATCCGGGGTTGAAATGTTTTTGAACTCATGCTTAGCATACTTTCTATGCACATACTGTAGACTATAGTTCTAGTTGAGCTGGGACCGGCGAAAAAGAAAGAAAATTCCGGCCTCGGCTCGGCTATTTCAACCTCCAATCAATCAATCAACCGCGCGTGCCGCGTTCCGGGGTCAGCTTTACTCGTGTTTCAACGCCTCTATGTGTTGAAAGAATGAAAGCCCAAGGTATGTGTGTACCCTACCAGTTGCTTCGTCGTTGATTCTTAACTGCAACCAGGTGAGGCGTGACACAAGCTGCTTTATTGATCGGGTTTGGCCTGACACTCCGCCAAACGCGCTCGGCTTTTAATCAACCCATCACTCAGCTAATTCATCTCTTCACTTAACATCTGGTCGAGCGACAGTACGAGACCTACCTCTAATGCAGCTGAACGGTCTTCCATCACAAAATGCCTCCAAAGAGAAAGAGAGATAAGGTTCCAAAAACCCGTCACCATCCATCACAATCGTCCGTCGATGTGCCACTTCAAACCAAAGAGGACATCAAAAGAGCACAAAACAAGAGATGCTGGCTGTGTGATTGCAAAGCGCTCAAAAAGTCGCGACCCTTGGAAATCTGTCACATCTACCCACAGGCAACATCAAGGCGTTTTCATGTAAGGTTACCGTTCTACCCCCTCCGACATGGCGGCTTACAAAACCGTAGTTCGTAGAATCTCATAAACTTGGCCGCATACAACTTCATAACATCCATGATAGAGGCAATCTAGTCGCCCTCTGCTCGATTTGTCATTTCGCCTTTGATTGCGATGAATGGACGTTCATCCCCGAAGATACTACGAATTGGACGCAAAGAATTGAAGCGACACCTCAGATAATCCAGGAGTACAATTCTCAACGAAGCATTGTTTTCCGGCGATTGTTGCTTCAGCCCGACCCCGATTCCAAAGCTTTCCAAGACCATCACTACAAGTCAGCCTTCACCGACAGTCCCACAAAGATATGGCCGGGTGAGCCAGGGGTAGTCATCGTGCGCCCTCCATTTTGGTCTCCTCCAAGACCTACCGCAGAGCTCCGACAGACTTTGGACAACTTTGGAGCGCTACAAAAGCTTTGGCTTGCTTACGAAAGTCCATGTTCCGAGGAAAATTGTCCCATTTGTCAAAGTAACAATGATGGGAAGCAAGGAAAGGAAGACGATTTGGACGATAAAGATGATGAAGATGATGAGGATGATGACGGGAATGAAGAGGACGGTGAAGAGGACGGCGAAGAGGACAGTGAAGAGGACAGTGAAGAGGACGGTGAAGAGGACGGTGAAGAGGACGAAGAAGGTGATGAGGATATCAGCAGTAGTAGGAAGAGTAGAAAAAGGATATCCAAGAGGCAGCCGGATAGCACTGGTCAACAATCTCCTCTGCAGGACTTCGACACCAAGAAGTCAACTCAAGCCAGCAAGCACCGCAAAAAGTTGAAGAATACGGAGAGAGACTGGATGACTTCGGCTCCTTACGATGAGTCGATTCCATACAGCCACCGTTATGGTTACACTTGGGCAGGCACGACGTCAAACGAATTGATGAAGTTGTGGCAATTGTACCGGAAACCAGCGGATGATTAGTCTGCCTTGTATATTCATACCAAAAAGCTTTAATGTGCAAGGACATGCAGTTGTATACTTACAAATTTTCACTTCGCTGTTAGTACTAGACGCTGAATACAATTTGGCCGTTAGAGCATGGTGGACCTGCTCCACCTCCCGCAGCTTTCATGCTTCCACTAATTTGGAATTTCGACAGTGCCCACTGGCAAATCTTGGTGATACTGACTTGAACTCTCATCTAATCAGTTCCCTCGAGGCATATTAATTTACCGAAGAATAACTAAAAGGACTTTTCGACAACGGAGACTCCCTGAGCAGGGTTAGGCGTAAGTTACAGTAAAGCGTCAACTTTATCAGAATCTTTCCGGGGTTGTTGGGTGGCTCGCATGTTGTTTATGTAGGTAGTTATGCAACATCAGCTCCAAAAAAAAAAAAAAAAACTACTTTCCAAACTGAAGCATGTCTAGTTCCCTGTGTGTGAAACTCGCCCCGAACATTGAGCTATATTGTGTAAAAATGTGGGCATTTCAATGAACATCCAGCGACGAGTCTTCCGCGAGGACAATCCATAATGACAGCCACCTGGGCGATACAAAAGTGATTCTTCTCTCAATATTCCAGACGTTGATATTTGGCCTTCCAAAAATCCAATCATGAGATGGTTGCAACCATTCCAATGCGGCCGAGGACTGGCCACCGCCTCTTTTAGGAGACAGGCCTGATGGGACTGCAAGGCTGCGATTTCGTCTTATCTTTTCACCTTGTTTTGCCTTATCATGATGCGGAGATTCTTGTGCGACCATGCAGTTCCCAATTTCCGTAACCTTGTACCTTGGTTCTTTGCGGCTCACTTCTTCGCTCGCTGTGTCGTTGCTTTCACTGGCATACCATGGCAATTCTCTCGTCATCAATCATCCTCTTCAGGCTGTTCATCTTTAGCGGTGACAACGACGTGTAATGAAACGGTTTCACGACGATCACGAAGATGCTCACTTCTATTAGCCTTTCGTCATGCTTAGAGCTAGACTTAAGTATCCTGTGACCGAAACGACAAATAAATCCTCCTCTGAGCGCAACTCAATTCAACAACGCCATTCAGTTATTTTACTCCAACGCGCCTCGAGCAGTTCTAAAGACGGTCTCACTCCCAGCTACAGATTGGGTACTGTCCTCGGCACAATCGGTGGCGCCGTTCTCCTCCTCCTGTGGTTATTCTACCTCTGGTACTCTCGGCGCAACCGGCGAAAACCTGGATATAGCTCGGAGGTGAGCGAATCTGACGAAGCACCACGGGGTCCTATTGAGCCTTTACAAGGTCGCCTTGACAGGCCTATTGAGCGTGCACCCCTTGAAGGAGGGCGGCCTCTTGAGGGCGCACAACTGGGTGGAGGTAGACCCATCGAGCGTGCACACGAAGGCAGAGGAAGACCTCTGGAACAAGCCCAACAGGGAGGAGGGAGACCTCAAGAAGAAGCACAACAAGGAGGCAGGCGACCTATGGAACTTGCACAACTGGGCCGGGGAAGGCCACTAGAACGAGCGCCGGAACGCCGAGAAAGGCCTCTTGAACGAGGACCGAGAGGTGGAAGGGTAGGAAGAGGTGGAAATAGGCCTCTGGAGCTCGCACCAGAGGAGGGTAGGGTGCCTCATCCGCGAGGTGGGGAGGTTATTTTGGTCCACCGAGGCTGGTCTCGGCCATCAAGGAAGAGAGCGGCAGTGCGAAAGAAAGGTCCACGATAACCTCGAAGCCTGGCAAGAGCAAGTTGAGCGATGACTCTATAACGAAGGAGCAGGGAGATATATGGATGTTCCAGTAAACGGATGGTTCTGCGGTGAGAGAGCTCGACTGCATCGATTCGTCAACTTTAGGACAAAGGGAGCGCTATTCCAGTTCCAATTGACAAAAGGCTATTGGTGGCGCCGTAGTATTGAATATCGAGCGCGTGGTGGGAAGCCAAATTGACTCCAAAGGTTGCTGGAGAACGACAAGATTGAGAGCTAATTCAAGCTCCCGCACCGGGTATACAGATAAAAATAAGGGTGTCTAGTATAATATGTCGAGGAGGTGCGTGACGCCGTCTACCAGGAAGCGAGTTGCTCACTATCCCTAATAAATCGAGTATCTCGAAGGAACAGGCTACCCTCAGCAGTCTACAGTGCTGTGGTCCATCTTCTCTTCTTTCTTCTCTGTCAACAATCTTTCACACTGCTTGTACAAAATCAAGGATTGAAAGAAGAACTTCCTTATGCATTATCGTGGAAGTATATCCAACCGATCTACGGATGACGTCACGCTTGTCTATTCATATACTACGAAGACCTTACGCTCACCGCAGGTTTGCCCTTCACAAGCAATAGACCATGCCAAAGATCCTGCAGTGACTTTCATAGTCACATGGAAGAAAAGGCGCTTCATCTGGGCCTCGCTCGGTTCGAATGGAAGGGGGTCCCAGAGACTCTCATCAAAGCTGGCGTCTATAGAACAGAGTAACTTCACGTCTGGAGAGAGAAGTATCAGCAAAATTCCTTCGGCAGGTTACAAGCATATGTGCCAAGATGTTACCCCTGGTCTGGTATTTCTCAGGCTCTTTACTCTCCGAATAGCGGACTTCTATTTTGCAGCTTCGGAGGTCCTCTTTGCGCCAGAAGCATTTGCTGAATCTCAGAGTCTGCGGTTGTTGATGGGCAATACTCTGGCCCTAAATTTTTGAATCACACTCCAAGTCATTATTTGCTTGTGGTCTTCAAGGACTGCACCTACTCGCTTAAGATACCACTGCATCTGAAAGACCTGATAGGCCCCGGGAAAACCACTGTCCTCGACCTTGTAGTTGGCCATGTGCTCTCCTTCGACGAAGCTTGTAGCATGACCTAGCCCGTAATTATATCTCGAGATGTGGTTCAGGACAGCTCGGTCACTAATTCCCCGTGCAACCGCTCCTCGACATATTGCACTTATGCTATGAACAGTCAGCTTTTGGGATCTTTCGTCTTCATTTCTCAATATGCACTCAACGACTTACGCTCTGTCGAGCTGTTGAACCTTGACAAGCGGGAAATGAAGCTCAAGTTCTTCCCGAAGATAATTGTTCTCACCAAAGCCACCAACTAGCAGAATAGCCTAGCGAAGTTGGTTAGCTGTTATTGCTGTTGTTGAAGGTTAACAAATAATCAACCTTTGGGTAAGCCCCAGTCATTCCATGTACCGCTTTGACTTGAATGCTCACGAGATCTGCTATCTTGATGCAGATTCCATTGAATATGACATTCAGATGTCCCCTACGTCTTCAGTAAGAACTTCACATTGTAATCTAGAGAGACCGAAACTTACTTATCAAGAAGAACTTCTCGCGCCGTCCTGCGGCCAACGTGGTAAGACCAGTCTTGGTTGTCGTTACAATCATGTCTAAATATTCTTTTTGCGCCATACTCCCATTTATCCATCAAATCGAGCTTATTTCTTGGGGCCATATCATCAAAGGTGCCGTCCCCAGCGGATACTCTCAACTGGTTTTCGAAGCGATTGTCGAGGAACACAGCGCCACAGGTACCGCCTACTGCATCAATTAGCAACAAATTAAGCCCCTGAAATGGAGACGGAACGGACCTGTCGGTTCTGAACACATGCTTAGCCTTAGAGGACTTAGTCCTTCAATCTTGTAACTTATAAGATCCTGGAAAGATTATCAGTCGCCAGAGCCGAACATCTGGGTAGACATCCTACCACAGTACCACCACCAGCGTCGCATACGACGAAGCTATCCTTGGACTTTTCATTATCAGCAACTGACATGCATTCTAGCTTGTCTCGAGTGAAACTTGCCTCAAGGCCAATCTGACCCTTCAAATTCGCATCATTGAAAAACGCAAGAGCAGCAGCTTCGGGCTCAGATATCATTTCCAGCGTTGTGTTCTTACCAAGACGCGGTACTAGGATGCCCACCTTTTTGGCTGCTCGCCTTTTTGGCTGCTCTACGAGTGAGATCTTGGGCTGCATGATCCCAAATGGCAGGAAACGTCAATACGACCTTGAAGCGTGAGTTATCAATCGCAACCTTAGTCTCCGTTCTGGAAGTTGAGTTCAATTCTCGAAGTGTGTGTTGCCAAAGGCAACGTAGGTAGTCTGCTACAACATCGACAGGCCTTTTCCTCAGGGCTTCCAGAGCAGCTAACTCATTAAGCAAAGGCTTATTCTTCGGATCGTTGCGGGCTGTCTGTGACAGCAGAAGTTCGAAATTTTTGAATCGTGTGCCGGTATCATCAAGAGTGAGAAAACCCCAACACGTCACCTTTCCATCTTCATCGTATGAGATCGATGAAGGGCATTTCTCATCATCTGATGCGCGTCTTGAGTCTGCCTTCCAAGAATAAATGATGGTGACATCGTCCGGGGAAGTTGAAAATGCCCAAGCGACTCCAGATTGTCTGATATCATCTATCAGTTATTTCTTGCCATTCTAAGACGCTGTAAAAAACTTTGCATACGATGTTCCAAAATCAATTCCAATAACCAAGAAGGTCTCCTCATCGTTGTCATCTGTACCACCCAAAACCAGCGTGTTTGCCATTCGAACTTGCAGCTTGCGTCGCCCACTCCACTACAACTTCGAATTAAGTTTAGACGAATGAAGGGTACAAGGCTGCGGTGAGATTGTGGGGCATTCGTATAATCGCCGTTGCTAATGCGCCCCAATAACCATAACGTATTGTGGCATATCAGGAATGGAGAGACCCAGTATGATGAGTCTGGGCCTGTATATGATAACCTTCTTCGCCCTAGGTTTGGTGTATGTTAAATGTTCCTTGATGCCCGCATTAAAGGTGAGACTGCATTTAGCCCAGACTGCCCCGATCCCAAGCCGATCGAGGGTGTAATCGAATCAGTTAGGTAGCCATCAGGCAAACCAGGCGTACTAGCTTGATTCTCCTTCCAAATCCATTGGTCATCATGTGGAAGCACGTTACACAGTTCAATATTCTGTGCATGAGGCTGGACTGTTCGCTGCCCTCTTGGTCCATGGCATAACTCCGTTGTTCGGAAATCCTGGGATACAGAGAAAGAGTTAGCCTCCAGCTGAGCGAATTAAATGGGCTTATTAATCCCATCACGCATTGCCGCAGTCGTCACCAGGTCTCCTTGCCTATCAACTTTTGGTGTCTTGGATTTCGGAAGCGTTCAGTAGAAACATCCTTATAATAAGGAAAATTGCTATCCTTCTTCGGAATACCAGAAAGGTACTGGTTCCAGTGCTGTTGAACTACTCAGAAAGCGCGTCCATCAATCCTGCAATCGAGTGCTACCACGACATTGGAGATGGCGGAGCGCGAAGATCCTCCGACGGATATGGTGCTTATTATGGGGGTCACTGGAGCTGGCAAAAGCTACTTCATCAACAAACTCAAAGAAGGCGCCGTCATAGAGGGTGATGGTCTGGAATCCAGTAAGCAAATATCGCCAATAATTTATGATCACCAGTGCTAATACCTTCCCTAGCTACATTAACTTGCAAAGTCGTTACAGCCCACATTGGCATGACAAAAGTTGCTGTTGTTGATTGCCCAGGATTCAACGATACCTACAGGAGTTCTACAGAAATACTTGAAGAAATTGCTCGAGTCCTATGCGCCCAGTCAATTCTGAATAAGAGCTTGAGATTGAAAGGCATTCTGTACCTACACAGCCTCGAGAAGACTCGAATGGAGGGTTCCGATATGGACGCACTTCGAACATTTCAAGAGCTTGTCGGCGAAGCCGCCTTGCCACATGTGGTCTTGGTGTCAACGATGTGGGGAAATTTTCAACACTCGGAAAGGATCACAGCCTTCAAAAGAGAGGCGGAACTTCGTGACAAGTTCTGGAAGAGTATGATCGCAAAGGGCTCACAGGTTGATCGATTCGACGGAAACACTGCGTCTGCACAAGGATTAGTCTCGTGGCTTATCAAGAAGAAAGAAACAGTACTTGCCCTGCAGCACGAATTAATCTCAGAAGACAGAACGTTGAACAAAACGTCCGCTGGAGCTTCGATTGCCCCTTACTTGGACCGGGATGAAGATGAGATAAGAAGAGAATTGAAGGAGCTGACAGCACAAATCAGAGCGGAAAAGAACAAGTCTTTGAGAGCCGCTGCTCAATACGATAAGGATATCTTAGAGGCAAGAAATGCCCGTGTTCTGTTAAACAAAGTACAACTAGGCTCCAGGGTTGGCGTAGATACAAAAAGGGCCGTCGAAAAGTACCAGAAAAGCCACAACTGGCGAGGTGATTTGCAGCTCTTCTGCTCCGTCTTAGGGTTCGGCCTAACTACCGTCTTACCGATGGCAGGAGCCTGCTCGTTGATGTGATTGCCTATCTTCATTAGAGATAGAATTTCCGGGTCGGCCTTCCTAGAACGCACCCCAAGTCCTTGTGAACTACATACACGAACGCACTTCATTTGCGAGTAATTAGCATCAGGCGCCCCATTGGAAATGGTAAGTACCGTAGTCGAGAACCACCCCCTTCTTCTTTGGATGATTGTTGGAATCCATGTAGACAAGGCGATAATGCGTCAGCGCTGTGCAGATTTTTGGTCATAGATAATCCTAGCAAGTAAATCATAACGACATCGAAAGTAATAGCGAATCAATGTAATTCCGAAAGGAGCAAAGCGATATGGTAAGGTTTCCTGCTAGTAAGCCCCACCAGTTTTGATAGGGTTCCTCGCACATTGTATCTCGGGAATCGTCTTGCAGCTGCCGCATAAATTCACCTTAGCTTGCAGGCGTGGATAGCACAAAAAGCCATACCTCTGAAGCCACAATTAGCATCGCTGTGTTTGTAGCTTCATGGTTCGGTGCAAAGAAATGACACATTAACACGGACAACTCTCGTAACAGAAGCTTGTCGCCACCGTCACCTCGCCTCCTCGAAAAACACCCTGGTGCCTCATCTTCTCAACCCCTTTCTCGAGACACAAGAATTGCATCATGGGAGATAGACAAAACCAGAAGCTTTCGTGGTTTGCCGGCATGACGAAGCGCGATCGAGGAGATGAGCCACGAAAACACAAAGGGTCAGGGAGGCCAAAACATAGGCGAAACCAGAGATCAACTTACAGTTCTCTTGAAAGGATGGATAGAGGCTCCACGCAGCAAAAGCTAATAGGGTCAGAAGAGCTAGCGTCATCCTCTTCTGAAGGCTCTGTGGCTTCTATACCTTCGGATGACTTTACCTCAAGAATTCGTGAACTTGCTACAAGAGTGAGTTCCGAAGACGATAGATATCTCCTCGAGAAAGTGGGGCAGCACATCCAAGATAAGGATCGAGAGATGAGAAAAGCGGTGACGACAATAGCGAAAATGCATAAGGCGGACAACCACAAAAGAGATGACAGATTTTTCGTGAAGCAGACCAAGACGCTAAGGGCTGTGATTGAAAATTGGTCAAAAACACAAACGATCTCGCACCCTAGCTTAAAAGCAGATGCCAAAGCAAAATTGCTCAGAATCTCAAAGTTTGTCGAAATCTTAGAATCCGTTGAACTAAGCACTGATCATCATTTCGGAACGGGAAGAGATGTCTCGAGATTATTGCAGGCCTATATTTGGGCCGTTTTAGAACGAGAAGTGTTTGGCAGATCTCGATGAGCTGGTGATGCCAAAACAATTGTGGACCTTAAGGCCGCTGTGGTCCCTCGTAAGTGCAGACTGTCAGTTCCGCCAAGAATATAGATACTCACGCATTGGATTAGCAGACTCGACCTCCACCTTCCAACCTACACAGTCTGCACAGTATCACGATTGGCGGGCCATGACGGCACGGCTAGCAGAACAGAACATGCCCGACGAGCGATTCAATAGCATCAGTGAACAAGTTGGCTGTTCGGCTATGGAACCTCTACAGCCGAACCCTATCAAGACAGCGGCTGACGCTAATGTTGTCGGTATTGTTCGACGAGCGCTCGAACTAGATATCGAGATGTCGAAACAAAAGGCGTTGTTCTATTTCTCATATTTGGACCGCTCTTCCACCTATGATGGTGAGGTGATGGACTTGATACAAGATGAGGACGATGTGGATACCGCTGCTCGAGACTCTGTGAGCATAGACTTATATGTTGCGCCAGCACTGTGTAAGTGCACCACTTCGAATGGGGGGTCATATGACGAAAAGTCCATTCCGATGAACGCCGAAGTTCTCTGCTCGCCATACCGGACGCCAAGAGCAGCATCGTTGCAGGGAAAGCACAGAGCACCATCACCACGGGGTATGCGTAGAGCAGAGACGATGCCCATAAGAACCACTTCCCACCACCAGGTCTCATACGCGGAAAATTTGACCGGTGGCTTTCGAAGATGTTAATCCAAATTGTGCAAGTTCAATTGTCGGGCCAGCGTACGCAGGAATGAAGGGTCGAACAACGCAGTAACGATGAACGATTGTGTGAGGTCTCCTCCACTTCTCAAGGTAGTCGGTAATGGTATGTTGCAAAAGTGGTACGGAATACACAAATTCTATTCCTGTCTACCCCGACCAATGTCACCTGACCGATTATATCACGTGACCAAATCACAAGACTGCAAATTATACTTCGGTCATATAGACTCACCAGCTTTCTATCATATGCAGCCAAACACCGCACGCTTTATCCCCCAGTAAGGTATACCGCAAAGCATAACTTCACCCCCATAACGCCCACTCAACTCTCCCACTTCTCCTTCTCCTCACTCAAAATCTTCAACCCCTTGATAGTCCTGATACTGACCGATTGCATCCACTTCTCCGGCAGCATCTCCGCCAACCCCAATTGTAACGCATGCGGCCAAAAGGCGCACAGCACTAACCTTCCGCATCCCACCCTCTCCAATGCCGCCTTTGCCAATTGCCTCGATGTAGGGATAAAGAACCCCTCGTCGACGTCGTTGCCAGCGCTCCGCACGCTACCCACCTGTATGCCCAGCACCTCCACCTGCTTGCCCTCGGCCACCATCTCTGCGCCAAGAGCGCGTGTGAAGGAATCGATGTAGCCCTTGGCGCCGGCGTAGACGTCGAGGTAGGGGAGGCCGAGGGCGGCAATGCTGGATATGTTCATAATGAGGCTGGGCGAGTGGCACACGAGCGCAGGGAGGAGAACACGGGTGATTTGCGTTGCAAAGCGTGCATTCAGATTAAGAAGAGTGTCCACGTCTTCGCCCGTGCTTTCCTCCAGCGTTTGGTATGTCCTACTCGTCAGACCCCCTTGGCCTCCAACATTGTTGATCAACACGCTTAATTCCGCATCCCCGATCCACTCCCGTACTCGCTGCTCCAGCCCATCTGGAGGGTGCGAAGCATCGAAAACGACTGTTTTGGTCTTCGCCAGGGGGTACTCGCGTGCAAGCTGAGCTTGTGTATCTTGGAGCTTTTTGGGGTTGCGGCCGTGGAGGATGACGTTGAAGCCGCGCTGGCACAGCTCCTGCGCGAAACCTAAGCCGATGCCATCTGTAGCGCCCGTAATGAGGGCCCAGGTGGGAGTGCTAGGGTGGAGATAGTGAGGTAGCGAAGAGCGGCGAAGATAGGTGTGGGCATGGAAGGCGAGGCGCGTAAGGAGGTAGAGCGCGGTCAGGAGGCCAATGATTGACAGGGGTTGGTCTAGCGTCATGAGTGGTCTTTCTTTACATACCTTACTTGGCCAATTCGCTGCTTGATATTCCATTCATCACTTGAAGGACATGTTCCAGCGGGATACAGTGCCCCGCACTAAGTCTTCGGCTACGAAATCGCAAAACCACCCCACTTCATGACTTTTATATCATTTTCCTGAAATCAAAGCTTCGATTTTCTGACTATATGTATCGAAGCGTAAGTTGTTCTGCATGAACATTAGTTCTGACTCTCATATATCAGTCAAATTGTGATTCAAAATCTGAATGTAGAAGACTGCTGCATAGTCGTGAATTTAAAGTTTCGATCGAGTCTCACTGCCACAAAAGCTTCTCAAATCATAATGAAAAAGATCTTTTCATTGAAAATTTTTATCACTTTATCTTTATATCATTTCTCTTTGAAAGTTTTAAACATTTATTCTCATGTTTTATTTGATTCTTGACTCAAACGTCAGCAATGTGCCGTCAGTACGTCATCTGCTGAAGCTGAATACGTCGACGAATGTAATGCAGTCAAAGAGATGATCTTTTTGATTCAAGCATTGAAAGAGATGAGATATGAAGGTTTGAATACGAATTCAATCATTATTTTGACTGATAATCAAGCGGCTATAAAAATGGCTAGCAACCCCGTCAATCACCCTCCTAAACACATTTATATATCATATCACTACGTCCGGAACAAGGTAGAAGAGGGAGCAATTAGATTGAAATATATATTCATCGACCAAATGATGGCCGACGGCTTGACCAAGCCCCTGGAGCCAGGCAAATTCCTAGGGTTCAGGTCAGTGATGGGACTAGCTTCGGGCAATGAGGCTGTCGTCGCCGAGCATGGCGTCGGCGAGTAAAAGAGCATGGATATACAGTCAGTAGGGGGTTTGGATAGCTTCAATATGGAGCTTCAATTCCTAAGAGGGAGTGTTGGAAACAGGGAACAATACTGCTACCTCTGTGGTTAGTAATCTCCGCTCCGAGCCCTATAAAGCTGGCGCTAGGGGGTTCAGATTTTTCACCTTCTTCCTCCCTCCGTAGTTCCTACTTTCTAGAGTAGTTCAATCAATACAGGCACATACTCCTTCTGACCCTCATATACCAACCAAGTCGTCTCACGTACTACGGATTTACCGCAAGTTTGCGCGAATCAGAAATTTTTCTGGGACTGGATAAGGGTCAGAACTTTCACGCATTGGGGAGATGGTAGCAGCAAGCGGATTAGCTTAAAGTGCTGTCTCTTCTTCCGTCAACACCTGGGACGAGGGCGGGGGGGGATGCCAACTCAACAGCTACAGGGCGGTCGTAGGATTTTACATAAACGACGAGGTTGCGCTAGTCGTCTATCGATTAGATCCAGCCTAGCGTAAAAATGCTTTTCCGATTTTTCTATGACCTAAAAACCTGAGACTCTTACCTCATTGACCTACCTATTTATCGAATCGTATTAGCACTCAGGATGGCCTTGGTTCAGTGTACCCAATTCCATTGTCTATCACTGCAATTGGCCTGCCTGTGGGAAAATATGTAAAGGTATGAGGGTCAGAAGAAGCATATATGCATGTGTATATATACGATTGAACTACAGTAGAAACTAGAAAGCTACGATGATAGAAAGAAGGTGAAAACTCTGAATTCTCTAGCGCCAGCTTTATAGGGCTCGGAGCGAAGATTACTAACCACAGGGGTAGCAGTGCTGTTCCCTATTTCCAACAAATTAAACATAGAACTGGCCTAGAAATCAGGGTTGCTAATATGCAGATTTCAATGTGCCTGCTCTTTGCCGTTTGGTAAGCAAGCTGCGTAAAGGGCAGTGTTGCTTTTGCGATACTTCTCAGGTACCAGCATGTGGTAGCTTTAACTGGACAATCCTAGTTTCGTTCCGTGACGGGGTGGAGTGGGTGCTCCGTTCCCCAAGAGACGACGGTGCAATTAAGTCGGATGAAACGAACCTCTTGCTGTTGGCTAGTGAAGCCGCTACTCTTATGTATATCAGGGCCAATAGTACAATCCCCGTTCCCGAAGTCTTTGCATATAGGCAAGCCATTCTCCCCATTCAAATTTGGATCGGGCTAACGATCAAATAGCTGATCTAGGGAGAATGATATCAGCATCCCATATATCCTTATGAGTAAAGATCACGGCACGCCTCTGCAGCGCAATTTTTGTCCTTCAAAGTGCTTGCTTCAATTGACGACGCTATTCCTTGGCCAATACAGGCAGACTCAACCAGAGAAGATCTCATCTCGTTGACAGATTCTCCCGAATCGAAACTGAGCTTAATCTCCTCGCTATCCTTTCGCAAACTCGAGGAATTGCCGTCTTCAAATTCAGGGGTAGAATTCAGTTCCAGTACCGCAAATATCACCGCCGTGAACAACGTCTTGCTAACATCAGTCCCTAATTTAACCACCCAATTGCAAGATGTTCTGAACGCAGCAAAGCAGCAAAGCAGCAAAGCAGCAACCTCCAGGGAATAACGGACTTCTATCAATGCAATCACACAGGCTGGTCGTTCGAAGTTGCTTTCGTGGAAGACGAGAGTGTGCATTACGCCACCCTCTCAGCGATAGTGACGAGGATCTTATATCACCTTCCCGACGCCGCACAATTCAACGTGACAAAAACACGCGTCGGAGTCATCAAGAGGGGTTCGGTGGCGATTGCCAATATAGTCACACTGCCTTTGGTCCCGCAAGCAGCTATTTCCAGCGACGCAGTGCCAGTGGTAGGCGCCGATGAGACGCTAGGCATGACGAATGCAACGGCGTGGGAAATGGCTCTAGGAAGCGACGACGTGATGCTAACCACCCTCCGAGTCAATGCAGTAACAACAAGCAAACAGCCTTTCGACCCACTCATCCTCGACTACTTCAACGCCACCGTACCCTCCGCCGATGACCTCAGCAAAGCCGCTTCAGCCAAACGCGACGACGTCGAAATTGGTCCAGAGCGAATGCTGTTCTACGAAATCGACCGCGATATGCTATATATAACCATCAGCGTCTATGAAAACCCCAACGAAGACACCGCCGTGCGGAACTCCTCCATAACCGAGTTCCCCTCCCTGCTCCTCTCGGCCGGCACCGCCGAGCGAGCAATCGAAGATCTATCCGATCTACAAACGGAATTCACTAAGAACATCAAAATCAATCATCCTGTGGTCGACTACAATACCGAATTTGGACCGGAGGACCGCATTCTGGCATAAAGTAGTGATTACTTTAATGATTTCTGCAGCAGTGTTGTTCCAGAAAATAACACTGCAGAGCTTGTATGTTATGGGAAAGGGTAGATATCTGTTCGATATGGTCAGCGTGTGGGAAAAGACTGGCCAGAAACGCTGATTTGCCAATGCTGCTCGATGGAGGTGAAGCGAACTCGTCTCTCTCTCTCTCTCTGCAATTGCTCACTCGAAAACGATGTGTTGAAAGACGAATTCACGACGCCGGAAATACTCATGCAGGCTGGTGGGTCTCCAGCAAGAAGGGGCCTAATCCCAGCCGCGCTCGTAGTAGAGTGCCATGATTGGCAACAGTCATAGCTAATGCAGGCGGAATCCTGCATATAGCATGCTTAAAGCGGCATCGATTATTGTCCTTAAAGGACAAGGTCTGGAGCCTGGGGTTTCCTCATCCCCACAACAGGTCGGCGATGAGGTCCAGCTGTACGTGCTGCCGGCTACGAACCTTCTCCTACTGCTTGCAGGCAGTATCAGGAGAGCCAAGAGACCTCGAACGATTTGGGCCCAGCTCAAAACGTTGACTGCAAGGGAAATTGGATACGACAACCACCCGACGCGTTGTTTACCTGACTCGTACTCAGGCCCGAAGCTGGGCTTGCTGGGCTTACTCTGTAAGCCTCCCAGTGGACATGATATCGTTCTAACGCGCGATAGGACACCCTTGGGCTTGCCGTACGCTCTGGGATCACGTAGAACTCCGGGTGGAGTCAGCCGTGGCGAGGGAAACGAACAATCGAAGTGTCTATTCCACTCGCACTGGGACCCTCTACTATCAGTGGGTGTGAAGCTGGTAGTAGATTGTCGTGTCGCCTAGACCTTCGAGGAAGCAAGCTTGGTTAGTAAGAGCTAGGAATCCTGTTGCTGGCTGGGATAGGATACACCTACTCTTGCAAGACATGGTCGGTCTACACGAGGGAGACCTCCGTAGATAACGCGAAACGAAACTCCTAGGAGTTTCGCGGGGCGTAGTGCATAATGGTAGCTACTGCTACAGCTATTCAAGTCTCGGATCTGGCCCTAAGGACCTCACCCCTTCAATGGGCTCTGACCCTTGGTGGACAACACCATCTGGTGTTCGGACAGCCAATCCACAGCACGAATGAGCTTGATGAGACTATATATGTAGCTCGAGAGGACGGATGCGCATGTCGGTCTATCTAGAGGTAGTTATGCTGCGAAGATAGGCTTGAGGAGCAAACTACAATTGAACCAGGCGTGAGGGGTTTACCTTCGCCCCAAAAGTCGCATTCCCGCAAAGAGGAAAACTGGGGTAGGGCCTGCAGCAAGCAGACACGCCGAACCTACATATCGATTGGGGTCACGGCGATCAAGGCAACATGCTCCACTAGAAATTCCTCTCCGGGAGGAGTCCCCCTTAGCTACGCATCGGTCGTACGAGGCTCGCCTCCACAGCCTAAGAAGCCAATCGTGGAAAAAGCAAGAGAGATCATTGTTAAATTGAATGATGGGGAACAAAGAGGCGTTAGGATGAGAGGATCGGACGAGCAAATCATCACCGATATTCATACGATGGTAGCAAAAGAGCTGAATGATAATACGGGCATACGAGGCATCAAAAAGCTCCCCAGCGGGGACGTTGCCGTACAAACACACAGCATACAGCAAACAGAGAGACTTCAGAATAACGAGAGCTGGACCACGGTCCTAAGCGATAACGCACGCCCAGTCAAGAAGTCCTATCCAGTGATGGTACACCGAGTAGGGGTAAACAGGCTGAATGTAAGCACACCAGAACGAAGAGAGGAAACGGCAAGAACGCTCCAACTTCAGAATAGCAGAGCGGATGAGATGAAAAACATTAAGATCGTGTGAGTAGGATGGAGAACGAGGCCCCGTGAGGGCGATAAGAACGGAGTTGTGATCGTGGAATTCGCATCTCCGTGGATGGCGAATGCCGCGTTGGACTTTGGTCTAGTAATAGGATCAGAGGTCTTCAACTGCGGCGTGTACAACAAGGCATGCAAACCTACACAGTGTATCAAATGCCACAGATTTGGGCACATAGCACTTCAATGCACTACGAAGGAAGAGTCCTGTGGCCACTGCGCTGGCACGCACGCCACGGACAAGTGTGACGATAAAGGAGCGGTCAAATGCTGTATTTGTAACGTGGAGGGCCATAAGCCATGGTTTAAAGACTGCCCACATAGATAACGCGAGCTTGAACGGTCATATCAAGCAAAGCTAGCCACCCCCGAACGATATGAGACGAATGAAGGATGGAGAGGAAGACCAAGGGAAGGGCCTCTCCCGAACAGCGTCGGAGGACCTACCCACATCCAATTAAGAGATGACAGGAGTTGGGATGACGAGGATATTATAGAGGAGATGGATACCACACTGGATACACGCAGGCTAAGCGCCATGATACCAATATCTAGTGGAGGTGAGGAGAGAGTCGACCAGGTTGAATTTAGAGAAGGTCAAATAACTCCGAATAAGGCTCAGCGACCTAGACCGGCCTCAGGACCACTAACTATGAAGACCCGATCTACAGTACCTAAGAAGACGACGAGATCCCCCCTGGCCCCAATTAGCGGAAACGGGAGAGTGACGAAGGCAATTATCGACTCACCCAAAGAGGAAGGTGCCAGATTTCACGGATCCACGGTGCCAATGCCGCCGGGGAGAACAGACCGTTCAGCATGTGTTGCTGGTATGCAAAAGATACAGGAGGATGAGAAGAGGATATTGGGAGGAGGAAAGGAAGCGGGCACACTGCGGCATGCCTGATATAAGAGACACACTGACCGACCCGGTCAGTGTCATCAAAGCAGCGAAGTTTATGAAGGCAACGGGGCTCCTCGGCCACTTTAAGTGCCCTAATGTGGACCAAGATGAGGGCGAAACAGTGCATTGAGGTGAAAACGGTTGAACGAAAGCTCGATCGGTGGAGGAGGCCAAGGCGATTAGTGCCCAGGCCTCACCACCACAAAGTCGCATAGCACTGGTATTTGGGGGCTTCAGTCTGAAGTATGGGAGGACCCCGCCGGCGAGGACGCCGATTGGCGGAGATCGGCTGAGTCAGTCGGCCTGGGGCGAAGCAAGGCCGTTCATTGGTAGATAGGTTTTATAGCCGCATAGCGGTCCGCTAGTGGCCTGCCGGAGTGCTTAATTGAAACCACCATCATCATCCCCACAACATCGCTAATCCGCGACACCTTCTGCTCGCTTTAGAACAGGGCTAATACATTATACATCGCTTCGTTAGTCGAACCGAGTTGGCTGACCTGACCTCGCCCAGCCGTGTGCATCTTCACATCATGTCTTCCAACTCTGCGGAGGCCGTGAGATCCACTCGACTGAACAAACTTTTCGCCTCAGTCTTGCAAGGGAAACGTAGCATCAAGAGCCTAGCGGACGCGAAATTGTTCATCGAGGCAGTCTGCCACCAATCAGATCACCTGGATTGTGTAGAGAAGCTCGCTGCCAGCTCGGATGGGCTGATAGCTCTCAAGACCAGTCTAAGAACAGATGTTTCCCTGTCATTTGTTAACGAGCATACAGCTACTTTTCTACGATATATCTCCGAACCAGCAATCAGACAAGTTTGCAATGGCCAGTACCACAAGAAGCTTCTTGTCATCATCGTCGACCCACCTACTCTATGGAACGCCTTAGTTGCCCTCTACAAAGACCGCTCGCTTAACGAGCAGTCTCTTCATGCATTTGCGTGGTTATTATTGGAGCTTGTATCGCTGCTCGATCCAAGTGAAGCCGATGTTCTTTCAGATGCACAGAGTGTGGTTGCTGACGGATTCCTTCTCTCATCTCAGTCTCAAGACATCAAGACCCTCGGCTACAAGATCCAGAATGTTTTGCAAACCAAAGATTGCACTATACCCATGGATCCAGATTCTGCTCCTGGTGGCCGGCATGACAATGATCCTCCCGATTTCCGACAAATTGCCATCTTACCAACCGCCGACGAGATTCGTTCGAAGGAAAAACCATTCTATCGGCAGGCAGAAATCATCAACAACGCGGAACCAGAGCACCGCATTGCAATGCACCTAGACAATCAATTTCGCCTTCTGCGCGAGGAAATGCTGGCCGAACTACGGAACAACCTTCAAGATGCGCTGCGTCCAAACAAACGTAGACGATCAACTCTCATACTGGACGAAATGTCAGTGATAGGGGTCTTCTGTGGCGATGAGAAGAAAAGAACGCCTTGCACTTTAACTATGCGATGCCAGTCAGGCCTCGAAAAGCTGAATGACCTTCCCCCACCACCATCGAATAAGCGTGCAGATTTCCTCCGTGACAACCGAAACTTTCTTAAGCACGAATCGTTTGGTTGCCTACTCCAGGGTACGGAGATCTTAGCTTTCGCTACAGTGGATAGAAGAGAAGACGCTCTTGTGCGAGATCCTCCATCCGTTATGCTCCGAATTTCGGGGACTATGGCCTTCAAAAAGGTATTGTTTGCGCACAAAGCGAAAGGTGATCTTAAATATCTATCAGTCGACACTCCGATCTTTGCATTTGAGCCGATATTGAAATGTCTTCAGGAGAAGGCAGGATTACCCTTGGCGGCCGAATTGTTTGGGCAAAGCGACCTTGGTGGAACAAAGCACTATGATGTCACTCTCCATGCCGTCGCGCGTCGATTAAAAGAGAGGAGTGGCAGCAATATTCAAGATATTTTGAAGACGGAAAAGGCAATCACCCTGGATATGTCCCAAATGGACTCGCTAATCTCAGGACTGACAACACCGCTAAGTTTGATCCAAGGGCCCCCTGGTCTGAAAACCCTCCGCCTTCACTTTGATATCACTGAATCCTGCTTTTAGGTACCGGCAAGTCTTTCATTGGTGCGTTGCTTGCAAAAGTATTTCATGACTACACAAAACACACCATACTGGTCGTATGCTACAAAAACCACGCCCTGGACCAATTTCTTGAAGATTTCCTTGACATTGGAATTCCACCAGAAAACATTGTGCGACTCGGTTCCAAGTCCACTGCGAGGACGGCCAGCCTGTCTCTCCGTGCACAGAAAATCTCTTACAGCCGAAGCAAGAATGGCTGGGGTGTAATTGATAAATTAAAGGCCGAAGCGACTGAGCTTGAAGGGTACCTGAGCGCCGGGCTGCAGTCATACAGCTCCTGTGGGACTCAATCAAAAGAGATACTCGAGTATTTGGAATTTTCTGATGAAGGATCTCGATTCTACGATGCATTACATGTACCTGACGAAGAAGATGAAATGATAAGGGTCGATCGGCGAGGTAAAGCTGTTGGGCCTGGCTACCTTTTCGATCTTTGGTCGAAAGGTGATAGTGCGGGAGTATTCGCCGAGCAAATTTTGCCCCTGAACGCAGAAGTATGGAGCATGAGCTATGAGGCCAGACGAGCCTGCGTAGACATGTGGACTCATGCCCTTCTTCAGGAGCGAGTGGAAAATCTTTGTGGATTAAAAGAACGATATGACCGCTGCGAAACCAACTTGCAGGAGGTATTTGCGGAAGGAAAATCTGGTATACTCAGGCAGAAGCGAGTCATTGGCTGCACTACGTCCGCGGCTGCCATGTATACAAAAGATCTTCAGAATGTATCTCCAGGCATAATTCTGGTTGAAGAGGCTGCAGAAATCCTCGAGGCTCATGTCCTCACGGCTATCTCGTCCGAGACGAAGCAGCTGGTGCTAATCGGTGATCATAAGCAGTTGCGCCCAAGAGTAAATAATCACGCACTCACAGTCGAAAAAGGCGACGGCTACGACTTGAATATATCCCTCTTCGAACGACTGGTCCTTGCGGGATATCCACATAGTGTACTCACCAATCAACATCGCATGTGTCCCGAAATATCTTGTCTAGTGAGACGCCTCACTTACCCTGACCTTCAGGACGACCAGCGAACCCTGAATCGCGAAGAGCCGCGAGGCTTGCAGGATCGGGTCGTATTCTTCAATCACAAGAATCTCGAAGAGGACATCAACCAGATAGCCGATCGACGGGATGAAGGCTCTAAAGGAAGTAAACAAAATGCGTTTGAGGTCGGAATAGTGTTGAAGACGGTCAAGTACTTGGCGCAACAAGGGTACGGAACGGACAAACTAGTCGTGCTCACACCTTATCTTGGGCAACTGAAATTGCTTCAAGAGCAGCTCAGTAAGGAAAACGACCCGATCTTGAATGATCTCGACTCTTCCGACTTGATTCGAGCGGGCCTGCTTTCACGAGGGGCTACGGGAGTCAAGAAGCGGCCAATACGCATCTCCACTATCGGTAGGTTTACTATGCCTCCATGACAGCTCGGCAAATCACTGGAGTGTCCAATTGTTACAAAGGCTGACTTCCATAGATAATTACCAGGGTGAAGAGAGCGAGATCGTCATTGCGTCTCTCGCTCGCAGCAATAAACGGGCCGATATTGGGTTCATGGCCGCACCGCAGAGACTCAATGTCCTTTTGTCCAGGGCAAGGAATGCACTCATCATGATAGGTAATGCAGACACCTTCAAATCGAGCCGAAAAGGTAAAGATGTTTGGGTTCCTTTTCTTACACAGCTTGTTGAGAACCGTCATATATACGATGGGCTTCCTGTCAAGTGCGAGCAGCACCCTCAGAGAACAGCCGTCTTGAAACATAAAGAGGACTTTGTCACGAACTGTCCAGATGGAGGATGCTCCGAGCCTTGGTACGTCAAACAAATTTTTGCCTTCCGTCTCTGACTCTCTGAATAGTGGAACGAAACTCTCCTGCGGTCTCCATGATTGTCCGCAAAAATGTCATCAACTTTTCGATCATTCACAGATGAAATGTGAAACGATCATCAAGTCAGTCTGTCCTCGAAAGCATGAACAATCGCAGAGATGTTTCGTTGGCATAGTCACCTGCAGAATGTGCGAGTGCGAAAAGAAAAAGGAGGAACAAAGACGCCAAAGAGACCACGACCTCGAAACGGAGCGCGAAATTAAAAAAGCGAAATATCAGAAGGAATTGAATGACATACAAGATGAGATTGCACTTCAGAGACGGCAAATGCGAGAGCGATCGGAGCAGGAGGAGCGGGAGAAGGTGGTCGCACAACATCAGGAGGAACTTAGCGGCCTGAAAGAAGCTTTCAGCAAGTTCAAGAATATGTTTATCAAAGATCCCGATTCAAACGCGGGTCAAGATGCAACCCAGCTTACTGATCTTTCTGAAACAAGGCAGAGTGGCAATATGAATATCAAGGCTAATGTGGTCAGAGATGCAAATGAAGGTGGCGACAAAGATGTGAATTCGGAATCTCAGAAAGATTGGGAGTACCAGAAGGAGTTCGAGGGCGCACACAACGATGCGCTGGATTCTTTGATAGGAATGATTGGACTTGAAGAAGTCAAAGAAAAGTTCCTGTCCATCAAATCTCGAGTAGACACTGCTCTTCGGCAGGACGTTGATATCAAAGACGTGAGATTTAGTGCCGCTTTACTTGGCAACCCAGGGACAGGTATGATATGTTTGATATCATCAATGCCCTCAAGATGGAATTAGCTGACACAACCTAGGTAAAACGACTGTCGCTCGCCTCTATGCCAAATTTCTCACTGTTGTGGGTGCTTTACCCGGAAACTTCTTTGTGGAGACTACAGGATCCAAACTCTCGAATATTGGAGTGTCGGGCTGCAAAACTCATATAGAAGACATACTCAATAACGGTGGAGGCGTATTCTTCATCGACGAAGCCTACCAACTCACCTCGGGCCAAAACTATGGGGGACCCCAAGTTCTTGACTATCTACTCGCAGAAGTGGAAAACCTCACGGGGAAGGTCGTATTTGTCCTTGCTGGATATAACAAGCAAATGGAAAAATTCTTCGCCCACAATCCTGGCATACCAAGTCGTTTCCCCAATACCATGCAATTTGCGGACTACAGCGACGACGAGCTTCTGAAGATCCTGGCGCTCAAGACTGATCAGAAATATCGCGGGCGAATGGGGTTGGAAGACGGATTGGCGGGCCTCAATGCCCGCATTGTCTCGCGTCGGATCGGCCGCGGACGTGGCCGCGAAGGCTTTGGGAATGCTCGTGCAGTGGAAAACGTCTTTGCTCAAATTGCGGAACGGCAAGCTCAGCGCCTTAAAAAAGAGAGAAGGGCAGGAACCCGGACTAATGATATGATCTTCAACAAGGAGGATCTGATTGGACCTGAACCATCTCATGCTATCAAAGATTGTGAAGCATGGACGAAGCTTCAGGACCTCATTGGCCTTCAAACGGTCAAGGAGTCTGTAGAGTCGCTTTTCCAGAGCATCCAGTATAATTATGAGCGAGAGCTGGAAGAGAAGCCTATTGTTGAATACTCACTGAATCGCGTATTTGTTGGGTCTCCAGGGACCGGGAAAACCTCAGTCGCCAAGCTCTATGGCCAGATCCTTGTTCATATCGGGATGCTTTCCAACGGTGAAGGTATAGTTCCTCACGAAGACTTTGGCACGAAAGATTGCTAACGAAAATGGATAGTGGTTGTCAAAAATCCAGCGGACTTCATCGGCAGCGCTCTAGGCCAGTCAGAAAGTAATACTAAAGGCATACTTGACTCTACGATCGGAAAGGTACTTGTCATAGACGAAGCATACGGTCTTTGCGGAGCTCCAAAAGGTGATGGAGGCGGATCGCAGACAGACCCCTTTAAAACAGCGGTCGTTGACACCATTGTCGCCGAAGTGCAGAGTACGCCCGGAGAGGATCGGTGCGTACTATTACTCGGCTACAAGGACCAGATGGAGGATATGTTTCAAAAGGTCAATCCCGGGCTCAGCAGGAGATTTCCGATGGACTCTGCTTTCGTCTTCGAGGATTTCAATGACCACGAATTGGGCCGGATCCTGGACCTCAAATTGAAGCAACAAGGTTTCGAGACGAGTGATCAAGGCCGAAAAGTTGCTCTTGATGTCCTCCGTCGGGCGCGCAATCGCCCACATTTTGGCAACGCAGGAGAGATCGATAATCTACTCAATAGCGCTAAAGCTCGCCACCAGCGGCTGCTACCAAAAAAAGGAAAGCGTAGAGGGGCCGCAACCTTCGAAGCGCATCACTTTGACGAGGACTTCGACCGGGGAGAGCGGGCAGAGGCTAATGTGAAATCGCTTTTCGAAGGCGTTGTGGGCTGCGACAATATCGTGGCTCAGCTTGAGGGCTATCAACTCATTGCAAAGAATTCGAAAAGCCTCGGTCTGGACGCTCGTGATCAAATACCCTTCAATTTCCTCTTTCGGGGTCCTCCAGGTGAGTTGTTCCTATTCATCGTAAGACACCATGCTGATTGGGCTTAGGGACTGGGAAGACTACCACAGCGAGGAAAATGGGAAAAGTCTATTATGATATGGGCTTCCTGGCCAAAGCAGAAGTCATTGAAAGCTCGGCCACAGAGCTCATTGGCCAGTATGTCGGGCAAACAGGGCCAAAGACTCAGAAGGTATTGGAGAACGCTCTTGGGAAAATCCTCCTTATCGATGAAGCATACCGACTTGCTGAGGGCCACTTCGCCAAAGAAGCTATGGACGAAATAGTCGACTGTATCACGAAACCAAAGTTTGCGCAAAGGCTTATTATCATCTTGGCGGGATACGATGAAGACATCAATCGCCTCATGGCAATCAATCCAGGCTTGACGAGTCGATTCCCAGAGTCGCTCACATTCAGGCCTCTACATCCTGTCGAATGCTCCAAGTTGTTAAGCAGATTACTTCACGAGCGAAAGGATAATATGGCCTGCATGAAAACGGAATTGAATCTCGGGATACTGGGGAATGTCTCACAAGAGCCTTTCCCGGAGCTACTTGATCGATTCCAACAGCTCACCAATCTTCCCAACTGGGCTAATGCGCGGGACGTCCAGACCCTTGCGAAAGGGATCTTTGGCAAAACAATCAAATCTGCGTTACAATCGCCAGGCAAGCTCAGCATTGAAGAGTCAACTATCATAGTAGAATTGGACGCCATGATCGTCGAGCGAGCGAATAGAAGCCGCGTTGCTATCCCCACGCAGCAGCAACTACCTCCCCAGGCGACGCAACAGCCTCTTCTCAGATCCCCAGACCCGCCAATCGCACCTTCAACAACCCAAATCGAGCAAGCATCGTCTGTCAACCAGCCTCCACACGAGGTGACGCCTTCAACTACACTCAAACCCATCGACGACATCCCTCGAGACGCCGGCGTAAGCGATGAAGCATGGGCGCGCCTACAATTAGACAAAGTGGCCGCCGAAGACCAAGAGCGGGCCTACAATGAACTCCTCAAGCAAGAAGTAGAGCTGCAAAAAGCAGCCGCTGCCGCAGCGCAAGCTGCTGAGCAGGAAATCGCCAGAGCCTCCGCTGCCGCTACTGAGGCAGAAAATGCAGCAAGCAAGGAGGCGATTGATACAGCTAATCGTCTTAAAGAAGAAGCGCGTATACGGCATGTGTTGATACGGAGGAAGAAGGTCGAACAGGAAAGGCTAAGGGAGAAGGAGGTGAAGGCGCAGAGGAAGTTGGAAAAGATGGGCGTCTGTTGTGCTGGCTTCCAGTGGATTAAGCAGCCCGGTGGGTATCGCTGCGCTGGAGGCTCGCATTTCGTTGGCGATGCGCAATTGGGCTTGGAGTGAGGTTTGCTTGTTGGTCTGGTCCTACTTATAGGGGTGTCGGCCGTGATCTTTGTTCGAATTTCCGGAGCCCGGAATGGCTCAATTAGGCTTTTCGGATGGGGGGCCTGCTGTACATTCGTTATAAACCGAGCCGTGGTGGAAGGATGGGAAGTCATAGCGTGCAATATGCCGCCGGCGAAAGCACTAGAGCACTAGAGCACTGGAGACACTCAGATATGAAGCATCTTTTCCGGACCCCAACCTGTCCTTCCGATGCTCCACGCTCTCTCGTCCTGACAGTCCCAGCGGAGTGGGGTGGAGTGTACACTAATCTTAACCCCGCACTCGACGCCAGCACCTTCAAATTCGTCGCCCTATCCAGTAGGAAGTATGTTGCCATTTCTGCATTTGCCTAGACGACGACATACTAAACACTTCAATTTACGGAATCACCCTTAACTGCAGATATCGTCTTTTTGCGGCTCGAAATGGCACTAGCATATCTCGCGCAGTGTGCAAACTGTGGGACCGACGCAACAATGAGGTGTGAGGGCTGCATGAACGCGCCAGAGTACCAGCCTGGAGACTCTGTCGGTAGTGTCTACTGTAACCATGACTGCCAGAAAGGACACTGGTCAAATCATAAGGCCCATTGCCGCGCCCTGGGACAACGAAAGAAGCTCCTTCGAACAGCCAATATACTCAAGGCCGCCCTGTTGACATACAGAGAGGTTGTGTACGATATCGACCTGACAAAGATACAGTTCCAAGATGGGGTTCTCTGCCTTCATCAAAATCAAAGATCTATCACTACTCGATCAAAACGTGGTCTCTTTCCAGTTCATCTTACCACCAATATCGACCATAAGGAGGCAGCTCTTGCGAATAATCAATGCACAACGGCCATGGCACTATTAGGTCGTCTAACCCAGAAGCTTCTTGAAGGTGAGACAGACCCTCAAGATTATCACTTGAGTAAGCTAGGATTTACATTTTGTAGGGGTAGCCTCGACTATCGAAGTATTGGACATTCATATTGGAAAGCCACTGATTCCAACAAAGCTCGTTCCTGGTCCAGACTCTAGCGCTATGCCACACACAGTGTTAAAAGTTGGACGATTGTTCGCTAATGAGGCATGGATTCTCGACACAGCAGGCTGCCAATATGGATTCAGAGAGGTTCTTGTCCCCTTCGAGAAGTACCTTGCAGACAAATCATGCCAAGTTTTGAACGAAGCCCACCACTTACGATGCGACCGAAACGGAAGACTTGAACTACTTCTCGACTCTTCCGTTTCTGAACAGGACCCGAGCACAGCGAGAGGATAAAAAAGCTGGAGCGACAAGCTCGCCTACACTTTGCTGTCTTCGTCAACACGCACGTCAGCAAAGGATATTCTTGATGGCTCTGCCGCCGAGTTTAAGGATAGATTGGACAGCTTCGTGCATGAGTTGAAGTTGCATATGCTAAATCTTGGCAACTGAAAAATTCTCAGATACAGTGAGTGGTGATGCGTTTGTGCTGGAGTCAGCCTTCTACGGAAAAATGGAGATCAGTGCCTGAGCTTCACCTCGGTACAGATCTCTCAAACACGCCAACTTCTATAAATGTGATCGATGCTTACAGATCAATCCAACCCACAACTGCACTATTCGGTACATGATGTAGAAAGATGTATTCGCTGCACTCTTTAAAGCAGCTCTGCTCCCCTTCCCGATCGAAAGCGATAAGCTTTAATTCTAAGTTCGAGGTGTATATATGTACTGTAGCATGTAATATATATATATATATACTAGATCTAAGAATCTGCTATTTATCGTAGGGTTAGGGTTAGATGAGATATCTTAATGTGAATACTTGGTTCAACGGTATAAGTTGGTTTTCATGTTTTCATATTCGATTCTTCAGTAGATTGTGTTTGATCGATCAAGTACAGTACACTATGTAGCATGCATGCCTATAGTTCAGAATAGAGCTACAATTCAATAATTCCTAGTCGCCTTGTATACAGACAGGTAGGAAACAAGCTAGTCGAGAGAATGTAAAGTAGGAAAGGAAAAAGCAAATCGTTCTGTAGGAGAAAAGTACAACCAAGCAACTCGCCCCCTCAAAAAAACAGAATACCGCACGCAACACCACCCCTTCATCCACTTCCCAAATTCCTCATCTCTCCTCTCCAAAACCCCATGCACCCAACACTACCCCCCACCAACCCCCAGCCCAACAACAAACGTCGCCTTCTCCCCCCCTAAATGCGCCAAATACCCCACCAACTCATCTTCCTCCTCAATCGTCCACTTCACCTCCCCTCCCTCGACCCCACCCACCTTTACCACCCCCTCAATCTTCGCCACCCTGACTTCAACGCCTGGGTGCGCTGCCGCGTGTTTTGAGCCAGCGAGGGCGTGCAGGGCACGGATTGTGGGTGGGGCGGGAAGGGTGTCGAGCCAGAGGGTTGGGGGGGCGTGGAGGGGCGAGAGAGGCGAGAGGCGGAAGTAGATGGGGGTGGGGTGGCTGAGGGAGTGGGGGGGTTGGAGGGGGAATTGGGCGTGGTGGCTCAGTTGGTGGGTTAGGTCGTTGGCGTGGTGGCTCAAGTCGTGTCCGTTGCTGAGGTCGTAAGTGCGGTGGGTTTGGTCGGGGTGGTGGGTCATTTCGATGGGTGGAGCGCTGGCGGCGAATAGGAGCGTTGGATCGATTTGACCGTCGTAGTCCTGGTGTTGGAGTGGTGGTGAAGCGGCGGAGTGGGCGCTTGCCAGGGCTTGCGATGCTAGTGTGGCGATGCCGTTTGTGATCCCGTGGTTATTGTTCATGACGTCGTCCATGCTGTTGTCGACGCCGTTGCTCATGCCATTCTGAATGCTAGGACCAATGTTGGTAGTCGTCTTTAAACGCTTTCTACGCGATGGATCCTTCTTCGTCTGATCATCCCTTAGCCGCTTCATCACATCTCGACATAGAACCTCGGCAGCCTTGACTTTGGCCGCATGATCAGGACTCGCATCTCCATGACCGAGGATGCGTTGTAGAAGAGGCGATTCGGCGATCCATTTCTCCTTGAGCTCTTTCCAATGATCTTCGCCGGCTTCGAGCTTGCTAGTGAAATGATCGGCCACTAGGATGTTATAGAATGCTGCTCTAAGCTGTCTTGCTTCTTCGGGGTCAACGCCCATCTCGTTCTTGGCTTCGGCGATTGTCACACGAGTCTTCAGCGTACGGATACGTTTGGTGACGTCGCTGCAAATTACGTCCAATGCCAAGTTCTGTTGAACGAGATTTGCGCCATCACCAACATAGAAAACGGACGGTAAATGAGGGTTCTCTCGGACGAGCTGGTCCTTTATCGCCTGCCATTGTTCCGGGCCGGCTTGGGTCTTCTTCACAACATTGTGATCCTCACAGATTCGCTGGAACTGGTCGCGTAGACGTCTATAAGTGTCATCATCAAGTCTCAGTAGCACTTTGCTCTCTTCGATAGTGGTTTCTGACGGAAATCGAGGAGGACCGGGAGGATCAGCCGGCAGTCCAGCCCATTCCTTAGTACGACGACGACGAGTACGTTGCTGATAGCGTTGTGCACTCTCTGCTTCAAGCTTAGCAAGGCGGGCCTGACGTTTGGCTTGGACTTCAGGAGCTAATTCGACAGATGCCGATCGCTTTCTCGCCCCGTTTTCAGTTGTAACAAGAACACTTTGCTCTTCTCCTGGGCTGTTGGCAGTGTATGTGCCTCCAGCCTGCTCCAGCTCTGGGGCGATAGCTATCTCATCGTTGTTCTTCGCGGCCTGCGGCTTGGCATTGTTTGCAATTCGCAATCTCCATTGGTTATTGTGCCTCACTCGAGTGAGCTCGCGATCTTTGATGTCAAAGCCTTCTGATTGAAGGATCAGAAGCATTTCCTTCTGGGAGGTGTTTTTCCTCCATAGCTCAAGGACTCGTTGCACGAGGGCTTCATTCTTGGTAGCGGGATGGTGTTTGCTGGGGAAGTTCCATTTCTTGATTTGGGTTTGGAACGCGCGTTTACTGGAATCATCGTAGGTTAGCCATGACTCGAGGTTCGAGTCAAAACGATACAATCGAACGTCGGCAGCGGTACGGAAGTGTGGAAGGACCATATGCGTTGAAGCAATTCGCCTACTCTACTAAGTTCTCCTCGGCCACCGAAGTCTTCCGCAATCAACTCGACAACTGCTTCATCACATACCTCGGAGCAAAATTGTGTTCAAGCTTGAAAAACTCCATAATATCTTCCAATGACTTGTTCTCTTGAATATACATCTGGAAGCACGTGACTTCCTTTCCTTCCCAATCGTAGACCATATTGCTGTCCTCTAAGTTGTGTCTCTGATTGTATTCGTCAACTTCGTTCTGCTGGCGGTGCAGTGCTCCGTAATAGTAGCATGTGTGGTGTTCGAGGTAAACCGACGGGTTCTCCGGGTACGGAGACATGTTTCCCCGTACAGGCGATCGTTAAACTTCAGGACGAGTATACGCGCGGTAAATAGACGAAGCCCTAAAAAGTGACTCAAGTCCTCAGCGCCACACCGGTAATGTATGCAGGGGTGGTGGTTGACGGAAATGATGTTTGTTGTTATCACGGCCAAGGGTAGAATGTCTGTGAATATGTGTTACCTAGGACGCGTCTATATGAAGCTAAAAACATGAGTATCGAAACTGGGCAATGTCAACGAAGCGGCATGTCACAAACCGTCAGGCAGCTTCGAGTGTGAGAATCAGGTAGGATAGAGCAATGTCCTTTGTGAACGCTATCTAGCCAATCGAATCCATTGATTCGAAGAAAAGGAATATGCCGCCAATGCCACCAGAGAGATCCGATGGACTGAACATAGCCTTAATGTCATATACAATGAACCCGTCATGGAGTAGGAACTGCGTAACGCCCTCGCTAAACATGTCCGTTGTGTCCCCAAAAGCCGTAAGGAGCCCGTGCGCCTGTGATGAGTAGAGGTCAGTCGCTCCACAACGCCGTGTGCGCCCTAATGACCCCCCAAAAAAGGTCCAAGAAGCCCCGTCAGGTCTCGAGGAACCCGTCCATATGGCTCTCTAGAATCCTGAATATAGCCTCAACAGTGATCCAAGACTGTACTTCAATTGCAGTCAACCTCCATTGCAATCTCAATCAGTACGAACGCCTGCGCTAATAGATCCAATGCCTGCCCTCATGGTCGCGTAGAGATCATCGTAAGCCAGTGCCGAAGCTCCATAGATGCCCTTTGTGTTCTCCACTTTCCCAGCTATCCTCTTTCACGACGATCCCATCTTCCTCTTTAATTTCAACCACATGGTCTTGAATTTGTACCAGAACAACATCCATTGGCTTTGAACTGATTTCCCCGCCGAGCTCGCCGTTCCTCCTCGGCGCCGATGCTGCTGCTGTGATCGGGGAATCTCTTCGGTAGTTGACTCAGTTGTGAAAGGGTGCTGCTGGGCCCCAAAAATCATCGATGACTTCTCACTCGCCGCATTGCTTCTAGCTCGTTTACGTTCTTTGCCCTCGGACTTTCGTCTCTGGCCCTCGTCTCGTCTCTCTTTTCTCCTTGCCTCCTTCTCCTGTGCTCTCGCCTCTGCCTGTTGGTACCGCAAGTCTTTGGCCGCTTCCTTTTCATTGAATTGTTGCCGCAGAGCTTGCACAGTTGCGGCTTGGGCAGAAGGGTCATTGACAGTATTTCCGCGACTCCGCTTGCGAAATGCGCTCTCTAGCGATGATCTTGCAGTGGGCGACATGGCATCTGCTGAGTTGATGTTGTCACTTTGTAAGCGCAAGGAAGACGGTGTGCCTGGGAGATTTGTTTGGGAAGAGCTCGTCAAGCGTGAAGACGAATGAGTGCGAACATGAAGTGGTGGAGGTATGCGCCTCGATGAAGGAAGTGGGGCGTAAGGTATAGGTGTTGGCGACGGCTTGCGAAGTGAAGAGTCGAGGTGAGACCCTTCGCTCGAAGCAATGGCTGATCCTGGGGCTAGCACTTCACTATCGAGTGAATTCTTGTATGAATTTGCTAGTGGTGGTGTGTAAGGTCGCGGAGTTTGTCGCATGGGATGAACGTAGTTAGCGCCATATCTTTGGTTACCAGGTGTTGTGGTAGATCTGTCGGAATTGGTACTCGTCGTTCGTTGATGATAACCCGGTCCACTTGGGGGATAATCAACACTTGGTCTCGGCCCACTATATTCTGAGGAGGTGTATATTCCCAAGCCTTCGTGCTCTGCGGTAGATCGTGACAGGTCTACGGTGTTTGAATCGTGGGCGGATAACTTCCGCAGCAGAGGTTTTCTCTTCACTTTACTCCTCGAGGTAGATTTTGAAGAATTCAATGAATACGGATCGGTTAGAGCATTCGGAGGTGAGCTCACGCCCTGCGAACTGTAATTCGCGATGATATTGGAATCAGAAATTTCGGAAGCTGGGCTGTCAGTTCCTGAGATGGAGTTTCCTCGTTTGTGTAGTCTCCCATGACTTGAGGTTGACTTCGCGGCTGCCAAAGCACCATCACTCGGCGAAGACCTTATTTTCGCTAGCCTTGACCCTTGTATCGGTCTTGGAGCTTTTTTCCTCTGAACCCACAGTTGTCCATCATCATCGTTGTATTGTGTCGACGAATGGTAATATGGCTCATCCCTCGAGTTCAACCCGGCGTTGTAGCTGCTCAAGTTCGTTTGCGACGACATACTGCTGCTGGTATGAGAGGGCATCCGTTCATCAAAGGGTCGAGCCATGACTGCGATGATGATGATTCGAGTCGAGTTCACTGTCAACAGTCGGACAGTAGAATGCTACAACAAGGTCGGGGTTTGGAGAAAAGTCATCGTATCTGTTGAATGGAGTGGATGATGAGCATCGGTTTGCGTTCGAAAGGCGCAAAGCAGATCTTTCGCAAAGACGAAGCCTTGTGACTGCGGAGTTGGAACAGCCTGATGAAACACGAAACCCACCCTTCTACCATTCCGTCATGATTTGCGCTCACGAAGTTTCAAGTCCAAGCACGTTCAGAGTGGGGGTGCGGGATAATCGAGTATGGACAAAGGGCAGCACAACGGTAACGAAGAGATACCCACGTCCATTTCACAGGTGTGAGTTGGTGAGGGGGGTTTTGGAGGGTTAACAGGTAAGGAATACAAAGTACATGTACTGGAACATGATGACAATGCCACAATGCCCTAGAGTATCTACCGTAACCTCCACGTCGGCTACCGGGGAGCCCTTCATTTCCCGCCCCCACTCGGATGTCAGCCGAGGACGCAAGCGTGGCGTGGCAGCCTCAAAGAATCTAGATCCACGCACTTCTTCGCCTGCATTTCCTGGATATAGCACGCCCTGCATCGACGACAAGCCTCATGGCGTCTACTAGGACTCTACGCAAGTAACAAAAGGGATATCTCCGGCGGGCTGAACGCACACACGAGCTCACTTGTATGTTCGGGGAAAGAATTGTACTACAAGTACACAAGTGTGCTTCTACTTGCTCAACAAGGGCAAGAAACAAAAGGGCGGTTGATTGTGGCTGTGTCGTTTTGCGACGATGGAACGATCATTTGTCATTGATGAAGTTCTATGATTCACCATACGGTCGGTACCTTGGACGGTTCATGTAGTCGGCATGATAACAACAGTAGATATGGGGAGGATGCTCGTGTACGAACAAGTCCGACGAAAGATGACGAACTCGAATGGTCAGACTCGTGGATGACTCGAAGTTGGAATTCAAATGTAGTAGAATAGAAGCCCGCTACATCGGATAGTATGTGTAATGCTCGTCGCCTTCAAGCTTGCAAATCCCCCATATTCCCTAGAAGTATACTCTCCTATCAAAGAGTTCGAACGATCTTATAGGTGTCGTGAGATTCATCAAGCTTAGTTACACAGGTCCACCCTAGGTATCAAAGTATCCAATCCATTAACCAACGTAACAATGCAAAAAGTACAAGAACAGCCCTCTTGCCCATGACCGAAGAGGTGTAGATGAGCTCAGAAACATGCGATGAATAGGGTATATTCGCAGCAGCAAATTCAATGCCAGGAGATAAAACAAGATCGCTTCAAACGTAGAGGATATACCGCTCATGACGAAAATCCACCGACTCAGCATCTGCCATCTTCATTACGACTGTATCAGCACAGTGGGGCGAATTTCTCCTTCCTCAACGTGGAAGCCAAAGACTAATCGGAAGAGGTCTTTCAACCAGGCATACTGCCCACTTCCGACCATCCATTGCACCGCCCGCGCTACATCTGGCGCCGCTGCTCTCCTTGGAGGTCCCGGATTGCGGAATCCCGGATCGCTTGCGATAAGCTTCTTGTATTTCTCTAGCAGGTTCACCTGCCAAGGCGCGTTGCCAAAAGAAGAAGATGGAACTGTCTTGACAAACGAAGCGAGAGTCATGGACGTGCCACGCTGAAAGCCAGCGTTTATCGCTGCTTTCACGATGAGTAGTTTGAGACAGCTCAGATGGGGATCTTCCGAGGGGTTGATGATTGTGCTAGTAGATGAAGATGTCGTCTCGGAACCCTGGGAATAACCGGAGAGGGTACTTGATGATGATGACCACTTGTTCCTTGGCTGCTGCTGCATACGCGCGCTTTGTTCGGGGCCAAGGACCAGTATATTAGGCACTGGGCCATCTTCGGGAGATATCTGTTGCGTGTCTTCAAATATAGTAGTCGGGGTTTCAGGATTCAGACGGCCAAATTCATCGTCTTCTGACTCCTCGGCCTCAGCTTCGGCCTCAGCAACTGCAGCGGCCATTTGCGTTTGCTTGGCTTGTTGAAAAGCCTGAGTGAATGTTGTTTGACTCGGTCGGGGTGTTCCTCGATCTGGTCGTACTTGCGTCCAGCCTTCGCGAAATAGATCACAGAGCTCCCAACACGCTTGTACCGCCGATCCAAGCAATTCTTCGTCGGCAGGCTTGCCTTCGCGCTTGTTTTGCCGTAAGCTAAACAGCATCTCAGCCAGTGACCAGCAGGCCCGTAGGAGTGAATCGGTTTCCTCGGCTAATCGCGTCCGCTGTTTCATCAGCCGATGGCAGAGTGTGATATAGAAGTCCAGGGTCCGTTCTCGAAACGCTTCAGGCAACGTCCGATCGTGGGTATTGTAAAGGTGATTGTTGAGTTCGAAGCTCACTCGTAGCACTGAATCTGCCACATCGTTCTCCCGTTGCCGTACTTCGAACAGAGATTGGCAAAATTCGCGGCATAAGTCAAGCGTAGGTCGTACTTGAGTCGCAAAATCTTCGTCCCTAGTCTCATATAGTTTCTGACATAACTTCCAACACGATTTCCATGCTTGCTCCTGAATGTTCCCTCTACTTGCGTAGCTGAAGGCCCTTTCGCGATGAATATAGCTCAGCCCGGCAAGCGTATTACATAGTGTCCAACATTCGCTGAGTGCCAGCTTAAGGGCAGCAACTTCGTCGGCGGTGTCTTGAAACCGTCCTATAGTAACATCGCCGAACATCGTGTTGCGGTAGTTGGGAGTTAGCTCGTCACTTTGCTCAGTATCGTGAGCTTCAGGAATGTCTATTCTATGTCAACGATGCCCTAGAAGGGAGTCGAGTATCTCAATTCACCTTCAAGTCTTGCTGATCTCTGACTGTTTGGCCTTTCTTGATCTAAAGCCTCAATCTCGGCATCCGGTCTGGTCTGCGCCCTGGGTGTAGCCGACCAATCTCTGACTGGTGCCACTGTAGTAGTAATGGGCGGGGGTGAATTGAGGCTGGCGGAAGATCTCTAGAAGAGAGTTAACGAATGTTTCAGGAACGAACAGGGGTATCTTTGCCCTTTCTACATCACTACCCTCATCTATTAGCACAGTAGTCACGTCAGAACTCTGTGACGGCGTTGGCGTAGAACGGCGAATAGATGGTGGAGACCTCCGAGCGTGCTGTCTACCATTAACAACCCGAATAGCCTCAGATATCTGTTGATACCTACAAAAGATTCGAAACTTTGCGGTGCATGTATAACCGAACTCGGCTGCTCATCTCCATCTGAATTTGGTCTGAGGCTATCCGCGGACGCGTCGATTGTCTCGATCTAATGATCATTTATGTCTCAGCAACGTTCCTCTTCTATAAGCCATGGTTGAGACTACCTTTAATCCGGGCGTAGCAGACTTCAAGGCAGATTGTGCTTCTGTCTCGTCGCTTCCGAGAACCGAATCGTCAATATCCGTCGTGTCGGTTCCGTTTGACGATGGAGCAATAGGTGAGGGATCGGCGACGTCGCTAGCGTTTGAGGCAAGAGGAGATGATTGAGCTGGAGGGTGAAGGAAATGCGAATGTTCAGAAGGTCTAGGCTGTCAGCTAAAGCTGCCTTTTGGGTTTCTTTCTGCGAGGAAACCACGGTGAAACCTACAGATTGGCGACCACTGGGGAAATGAAAGGCTTGGGTGAAGTAGGAGAATCCGTGTAGGGTGAGAAAGCAGACATGAGCGCGCTGTTTGGTGATGGCGGCATCATTGGTGACTTCAACGCCATCATCATGGTAGCAGGTTCCTGCTCTGTCGAATGGCAAGCCCTCAAGGTCGTGTAGAGAACAAATCGACAACAGCGCGCACATGCAGCCTGATATTACAGCCAAGCAGATGAACGTGTGGGGAGGCACGAAGCTATGAGAGTATGCGGGGCATTCGAGTCAGGAAAGTTCCCTGGTATTCCGTAAGCTTTAGCGGACCATGCTGATCATGGTTCAAGGATGAGTCGAAAGTGTAGCGGAGAAATCGGTGGCAGCCCCTACGAGGGGATGGTTTACTTGGTCCTAGAGACGCGAAGAGACAAGTCTCAAGGTAGGGCAGAGTAAAGGAGATGCACTACGCCGTTTCAATGCATAATATACATTATGGATAGATGCTTCGTCCCAGTCTAAATCGTAGGCTGCCAGGCTGCATGCCACTACCGACATCAAGAAAAACATGCTACATACATATCCCTGAGAGTCAGAATCTACCAAAAATCTCGCTGATTACCTTTTAAGAATTGTCAGTAGCGGTGTGCGATTATTGCGCAATAAGTGCAGACTCCCAAACGTTCCCATGCTCATATGTATTGCCTCACTTCGTCGGTGCTATTGGACGTGTCTAATAAGCTCAACGAACAACAACCGGTCGGGAAGCAGGCTGATAGGACGGTGTCCCTCGTGCCCCTTTTTAGGCGCCCATGGATGGCCGGGAGCACTACTCTACGCTGGCTCTGGATCAAAGCCGACGTGCACGGTCTTGTGTGACCTCTCGACTTCCCGTTCGTGTTGAGATCGGGTTACCAGTCAAGAGCTCATACGTGGTGACTGGGGCACCGAATCCGTCCGGGAGCAATGCCGAAGGAACCAAAGCCATGGCACAGGGAATAACCGCGGAAATGAAAGTCGTTGCGGCTCAGATGTTGGTGTAACTCTGAATGATGTGGGCCAGGGGGCAATGGGGCTAGCTGGCGTAGATGTACCGCTTGGTTTTGTGAGACATGTGTACAAGCTATAAGGAGACACTGCATTTGAACAGAACGCCACAAGATTGATTTTGACCGACAGATCCCTGGGTCCCAGATCGATCTGTGATTGCTATCTATGCTACACAAATGAACACAACAAGCAAAAGATGGTTTTGTGCTTTTCCTAAGACTCATTTCCTCTAACAAGATAGTCCTTCCTCTACTGTTTGAACGAACTACCAGGCAGTCCTTCTAAGCTCCTATACCCTACACCGATGGTATTGCTCTACCCGCTATGTTGTGGCAGGTTGCCTAGAGACGATCGGCTTTCTGGGACAAGGTAGCCTCTACTTGTCTTTCTTGGGGGTGCCGTCAGGGTTCTGCTGGCTATATTGGTCGCTCAAACTGTTGTACTCTCGATGGAGCCCCTGAGATTGTTTCTTGAGAGTATCAATATCACGGTCCCTCTGAGCAATCATATTCTTCAATCTTCCGATTTCGCCAGCATCTCCCGCTTGAGCAAGTCTATCAGACTCCTTACCTTTAGCCTTTGGGTCACCCTCGTAACGCTTAACTTTCTCTTCAAGCCGAAGAGTGTCGAGGATCAAGACGTAGGTACGGTTGAGGATCAGGGAAAGGAAGAGGGTGAATCCGCAAAGGTACATGTTTCGCTGCGAGTAGAACTTGCGTGCTTGCACCTCCATACGTTCAGAGCCCATAGTCATAGCCGCACTGTATCCTGTTAGTGATATATCACAGCTAAAAATGTGGCACATACGCATTTCCGCTGTTCTTGCTTGCCGCCAATTCGACCTGGACACGGTACACACGGTTGACACTGTCGATGAAGAGAATCAATATGAATATGAAACATATCTGACACTTATTAGCAGAGAAGGTATGGCGTTGTTCCGGTACAAACCTTCATGCCATATTGTAGCTTCGCTATTATTGGATTCTCCGATATGAAGGTAAAAAGCTTGCGCTTCCATGTGTAGGGAAGAGGGACGATGAGCAGCATGAAAATGCTCATCTCCGCAACGAGGAGGACAAAAACCTAAAGAGTTCCTCTCGTTAGTTAATGTGGACGGCCATAAGGGTAGTTGTAGGATAGAGACCGGAGCATAAACAAGAGAAGGCATTGTGCTCGTTCGTATGATTTGATAGGGGAGGTCGTGGTAAGGCTCGAAGATGGAGTAGGATGTGTGGGAAGCAGGAGAAGTTACTTACTAGGCTATAATAAAGCGTCATATTGGCGATCCACGTGAGCAGGAGTGATTGGGGGGATGTAATTTTGCTGCGTTCAATCAGCCTGCTGGTAGGTATATTTTGTAGACGGCTTGCTGGCCCCGTAGCGAGTGGTCTTATGAACTTACTTTCAAAACTCAAATCACTCTCAAACAGGTATTGTTGGATCAGTGACTGATGTTGTTGCTGTCAATTGCCTCTATCTTCACTTAGAAAGATGGCTGGTCGTGGGTCTTGAAAGCGCAACGTCATCCAGATTTTCTTGGAAGTGGGATCCGCGCTAGATTGCCGCAGGGATCATTTAGGCTCCCGGGACCCCTTTGGGGCAAGGAACACCATCACGATCAACACAAACGCAACGGGGTTCTCCAGAACTATTGAAATGTGATAGCAAGTATCATGATCTATGTGGCTGACTACTGCGTGTCGATGTGGATGTTTGAACCTTTCCTTAGAGGACTACCATATGTGCATGAACATCTAAACCAATAGTTTCTGGGCCATGCATCACAAGTACAGGTAAAGAAGCTTGTAGGTTGTGCTGATCTCTAACTATCAGCCTCCATACATCTCTAAACACCCAACAGGTCCGAGCCATCAGGTATCAGAGCTTGAACCGCATCTGGGAAGACCCTAGCCTTCTGCATTTATCTCGTAGCTATTGGACTTATGCTTAGGTTCGAAATGGAAGTTTTCATGGGCGGGACCGAGAAACATTTCACTAAGAAAGTCAGGAACACCCTGTATTCGATTAGAGCTGATACAGAGTCATACCTGATCTTGATCCAATCCTTATAATTATCGCTTCCCAGAAGCGTCTCCAACTCATTTCTTCCTCTCCAAGCAGGCGGACGGTCTTGTAAATTCGGTGGCAGGTACTCGAGTATTCCCACAGGCACATATCTATATGCGAAGCTCAGCCACTCGAGCAAGAACCGTCTTGTGGTCCCAACGCCCATCTCGTCAGACCCCCAAGTCTCCAGGCCGTACCGAACATACTGCTCTATTAGTGCTAGACGTTCGGTGGCAGACTTATCAATGTATTGGCCCTGCTCTATCTCCTCGAATATCCAAGGCTTGATAAGAGCTCCCCGGGCGATCATCACCGAGTCAACTTTAGCTTCGGCCAAATGGTCGTTGTAGTCGACATGAGAGTAGCAGTCTCCGTTGCCAATAAAGTACACCTTTCCATTTGCAGGCTGAGAGCTGCTTTCCGCCTCCTTGGTTGTATCTGACAGGTCATCTCCTTGTTCATTAAAGCGTTTGATGAGAGCCGCGCAGTCGGATATATATTCCCAATTGGCGTCCTTCGTATATCGTTGCTGCTTACTGCGGCCATGAAGAGTAATAGCTGCGACACCAGATGACAATCCACCGAGCTGCGAAGCCAAAGATCCGCCATGGACAAGCCGCTCCACAAGCTTGTGCGCGCTTGGCTTGTTGTCTTTCGTACCCATCCGTATCTTGATTGTGATAGGTACCTCTCCAGACACCGCATTCATTCCCCGTACCATCTTCTCAAGCTTTGACTGGCTATCCAGCAAAGCTGAACCAGCACCAGTACGGCATATTAGGTCAATGGGGCAGCCACAGTTCAAATCGATTACTCGTAGATAAGGGCACAGTTTGGACAAGACCTCGGTGGTTTTGAGTGCTTGCCAAGGTTTGTTCGCCGCAATCTGAGCGCCAAATCTGATATCTTTGGCGTTGTTGTAGTCAGTCACAATGGATGCTTTTGGTTTGTACGCCGGGCTCGCTGCCTCAGATTCGTGGGCCCGCATCAGTGCCCACTCAGATTTTTGACCTTGTATCAATGACAGACCCACAGCCATCTCTGAATATGTGATCTGAGCACCAAGGCCGACGCACAGTCGACGGAATGGAAGGTTACCTTGTGTGGTTAACGGAGCAAGCACAGGTGTTTCTGGTCCAAAGTATATCTTGCGTTTTTCCGAAGGCAGAAATGGAGGTTCGGTGTATTGAGCTCTATTGTCTTCTCTTGTATCTCCCCGTTGCAGACCGTCCACAATGTCATTATATGGACTGTCGAGTTTCTGATCCATTCTTGGATCTCGTGAAGAGGCCTGATCGACCTCTCTACCACTCTTATCCAGCCATTCGTTATACTCATCAGCTTTAGGCGTTTTGATTCTCCGTTTCATCAAATCCGCTTTGTCCTGGGTTGACACGGTGTTCAGTGTTCCTATGTCGCTTGAGTCTACAGCGGGCGTCGCCAAATTACCAATCTTTCTTTCATCTTCAACTAATACCAACTCTTTCCTTCCGTCGTCGGTTTCCGCTTCCCTCATGTGCGAGCCGACAAAACGACACTTCCAACCCACATGGCATTTCCCTTTTGCGGCCCAGATTGGGCAGATCCCACCAAAGGTCGTTAGATCCTCTCTCTTCCAATCTTTCAAATACTTTCGCACATCATGTTCGAACTTGCAATCATCACCATATCGACATGTACCAGGATGGAATTCTGGGGAGTTGGCACGACTCTGACACAACCCTACTTGATCCCTGGAAGATCCAAATTTACGATTCGTATTCTGGCCTTTGGATTTATCTCGCTTCTTACCGCCTTTACTTTCACTCGACTGCTCTAGATGATGAGATCCTTCGGCGGCGTCGTCATCTGGAACAGTTGCACTGCTGTCCGCCCTGCTTCCTGGCGGGTGCACAATGAATCTGAACGTGTCAGATTATCAATTTAACGAACGACGCAGAGACGCTGACTCTGCTTTGACTGGAGCAACTCCCTTTCGCCTTTCACTCGGAGTGAAGTTTTGATCTATCTGCACTGCGCCGGCAGTCGGGTCCAACTTGATGCGCTTCGACGGTAATTCATCGATCCCTCGAGCATCCGCATGTCTTTCATACTTTTCGGCCTTAGTAACTGCGGAATCCTCGTCAAACCGAGTTTGCTGGGGATGGACAGTCTTGGCCACGGTCTCCGAAGATAGTTCAGGCTTTAGATCCGTAGAGGGATCAACGGGATTTCGAGCCGAATGCTGACTGTCGTCTCTGCCGTTTGCCATCGTAACGTCCATAGAATATATTCGAATGTCTCATAGCATTACTTAACCGGGATGATCATGCTGCGGAATATCAAGACTGCACTACTCTCGATTGAAGTATGGTCTCAAGATACTAACAGCGCTCTGTTTGTTTTGTCACGACACACTTCTTTTTCTCTTCCCCACCTTTTTGCTTGGTGAAGCTGCTTGGGAGCGTTCTTGAGATTGTATCTTATTGTGGGCAAGAAGTGCCACCCCACCTCAGTCCCCGACAAACGCTGCTAAGCGAGGTTATTAATTACCCTAGTGCCATGAACATACCTTAGCCACCACACCCACCTTACCATGCTTACCTATACCCTATCTATGTTTGGGCCTGATCATATCCAATTTCCTCAGTTTGAACATGGAAAGCTAACCAATAGACTCAATAGATGCAATAGATGCAATAGATGCAATGCAGGTTGCCATTCATTCTCCTCCTAGAAGCATAATCGTCAATCGGAACCATCCGTAATTGGTCCTTCATGCTGTAGGGACGGATCATGGCTTCTTTCCCCAGTGCGAGAACGCAAGAAAGCCTTATTGATTCCCGTAATGATGGTTGGTTCTCTGGAAATGGCATTGGCATGTAGTTCTAGATAGATTACCAACGCCAAGGGAGTATTCTTGGTGAAACAATCCAGCCCTCATTCGCAAAGAACAACATTTTCTGCATTCTGCATCAAGATGACTCCTATATCTTTCTCTTCGCATATCGACGAAACGAAACCGTTGCTAACAGACGAAAGCCCAGATGGACTTCGGTTCTACTCCGTACCTACCTTACCCACAAACTATTTTAAACGTATCGCGTGCGTGGTGGGAAGGGCTAGGGAGCGTGGGAGCTTTTAAAGAAAGAAAGCCCTACAAGTCGTTCTAGAAGAAGCTTATTTCCACGCGAAACACCGTCATTTCATTTCCCATCCGCAGCCCCGTTTGCATGTTTACTACTCTTTACTTTTAACCTGAGTACATACCTTGCGAGTATTACCGTATTCCTTGAGAAAACAAATCATCTTGCCAGAAAATCAATCCACAATATCTCCCATATTAATTCGAGAGCGCTGTTGCGTCTATTCATCTATTACTAATTGGCCGTTGCCACGAACCGAGGAACGAGCACCCGTATTGTATCCTCATAGCCGCCTCGGACTTTCCCCCGTTGTCATATGCCAATCGTTGGCTACGCTCTACCTACAGGCTGCCATAACAGAACGAGGCCATATAACCTGCAAAATTCCACTTACTGGAAACTCATTCTGTCTAGCATCGGCTTGGAAACATCGAGAAGCAGCCTTCTCGACTACCTCAGTCTAATACACCGCTTGTTCCATCCACCACAGCACGCCCGTTAAGCTGGATTCACGGGAGACCCCACCTCCTCTGCACTTCTCGCCTGCGACCAGTGATCTCGAACGTGCCTCGACCGCCGAAACTACTCCCATCGGCACTCCCAAAGGTTTCGACGCTGCATACCGGCGGAAGTCGGAGAAGGAAAAGGAGAAAGACCTGCTCTTCTCGTGGTATCGCAAACCGCCAAGCAGCTTGGTGGGAGGCGGGAGCTCCTACGTTGACTCCACACTCTTAGAATCAGACATCGAGGACTCGACGTTTCCACTCTTCACCGACTCTTTGGGGCATCGAGACATGGCTGGCCGGTCATCACCGATCAATATTGCCACACCTTCGCGGAACGGCTCAGCCTCTCCCCGGCATCATCAAACCTCGAACTTAACATCCGCCCTTCAGTCAACCACAGGAAATGAAACCCGGCCAACGCCTGCATTAGATATTGGTGGTGGCAATGCCGAGGGTTTCCGTGGCGGCTTTCGCCAGCGAGAATCTGCCAACGGAGGTATGACTGGACTAGATTCACAATCAGAGGGAGGGGCGCAGTCGATATCCATGGATACATCGAATTGGGGGAAGCCAAGGCGAGAAAGCTTAGCCGGCAGCTTGGTGCAAGGAATGAGTTGGGGTGGAGTGTCTGTTGGGAGTTGGATCCGTGACGAGTACGTTCCCAATCTTGTTTGAGAGTCTGACCCATTCCGTGGATGGTAATCGTCTTGTTTCACGCAGTCATATGGAAGCGCCGTTGCAACATGCTTCTGTTCTTGTGACGATGATTCGCGCAGGCCCTCCTTGTCAACTTGCTCTCCTGCTCTAGGAGACTATGGTTCTGAAATACTTGTCAACATTGCTGACGCTTCTTAGTATCATCATGCAGGGAACATCACCTTTCGCTTACCAATCCCCGTCATTCCACTCCTCGTCATATCTCCCAAAGCTCGAAGCGAATTTTATGCGAGACTTCTCATGCTGTGGATTGACATTACCTACTTTACACGAGCTCCTACAGCACTATGAAGAGCATCACGCCCAACAGGTGTCGACATCAACACAAAAGCAAACCTCGAATCAGAGCGCCCCTCCTGACAGCAAAGCCGCCATCGCTGCGGGGGCAGCAGCAGCCGTGCAGGAAAGGGCTCGGCAACAACCGCAACAGATCGATACGTCGAAGGCGCATCATGTTTCCCCAACGATGCAGCGCTCCACTACGCCAATTGCCTCACGCAATTCCCAGCAGTACCCAGTAGCGAGCTATCCCCAGACACAAGCTCTGCCAACCCAAGATATGGATGCCGTGCAGGACATGGAAATGGACGACGAGGTCACTACTCCTATTTCAAATCTAAAGCAAACACAATATCCTTTACAAGACCAGCCTCGGATGATGCAACGCTCGCAGTTTGGCCAACCAGCGTCAGCTCGGGTACCGCCATTAAACCTCAATACGCTGTCCATGGGCAACCCTCTCCAAACCCATCAAGGACTGCGTAATTCGCAGCCAAGTACACCAATATCTGCTGGTAGGAGCGGTGGTATGTTTCAGAATAACCCCACAGTATCTTCAGTCAATACACCAACCTTGAGCACACATCCTCTTTCCCAACAGCAGCAGTATATGAATACGCCCGACTCATCCGCTCCTGGTACGCCTGGAGAACTTGATCCTGACTTTGTTGGAAACATTGGAAACATGTCTATGACCAACAACCAAAGATTCATGCAAAGCCAATACCAAGGCTTTGGTGGATACGGTTTCGGTAACAGGAATGAAATGGTCGATCTCTGCATCGACGAACCAGCAAAACGGCTTTTCAGTCTCAACGGTGGTTTCAACAATCCTCAAACAACCTCGTCGTCTTCCCAGTTGGGCGAAGACCAGTACAGCGAAAATAGTGAGCTTGCAAGGACGATTCGAGAACAGCAACGGATGGCCGGTGTTCCGGAACCGCAGCCAGATCACGGTATTCCCAAACCGTTCCACTGTCCCGTAATTGGTTGCGAGAAGGCATACAAAAATCACAACGGATTGAAATACCACAAAAGCGTAAGTCTCTAACAGTGTGGATTTATAACTGCAATTAACACCGGAACCAGCACGGCCACAACACCCAACAGCTCGCCGCAAACGACAACGGCACTTTCTCCATCGTCGACCCTGAGACTCTCAACCCGTACCCAGGAACCCTCGGCATGGAAAAGCACAAACCCTACCGCTGCGATGTCTGCGGCAAGCGCTACAAGAACCTCAACGGCCTCAAATACCACAAGAACCACTCCCCAGCTTGTGACAACGAAGGAAAACCCAATCTAAAACCGGATTCTATGATCGACATCACAAACCCGAACATGCAACAGGGCCGGAACCTCAACTTCCCAGTCGGAGCTCTCCCGGGCGAAAATATGATGAGATAACCCCCAGCCCCGGCCGATCAAGAAACACGATGATACAACTCCGATCCTCTAAGCTTTCATTCCATTCCTCCAGTACATAGGTCCTCCCTTCCTTCCCCCCTCGCTCAGATCCAGAACAACAATTTTCAGCATTGCAACCGGCGCTAGGGACCTCTTTATTCTTACAAAGATTCCCCTCACTGCGGTTTACTTCTCTTCTCTTCTCTTCGTAACAGGGGCGGGCGGGCGGGCCCGAAACCGGTTTTTGAGTGTTGACTATGATAATAATTTTTTTCTAAATTTGGCGGCGGGAATTGCTTTCGTCCGGTCCTGTGCGCGCGGTGTGGCGGATGCTTAGCGGGTGGTGAACCGATGGGGACTAATGCAAATGCAGATGTGGGAGAACGGTGGTCGTCGTCGTACATAGATCAAGAATGTGGGATATATGGAATGATAGTTTGACGGGGGGTTGTGTACATTGCTGGGCTGGGCTGGGGTCAGCGCTGCGGGGATGATCGGATAGGCTGTGTAGTTAATATGGGGTTGTTTGAGCTGTGAGTTTCTCGGGGTGAGGTGTGATGACGTGAGAGATGTGAGGTGAGGGGGACGATTGGGTGATTTGGTGATGTGTCTGTGTGATCCTGGTGGCTCCTATCTGGATCATTCGTCACATGTTATCTAGTAGCCTCCTACTGCAGTCACTCCTCCATCTCGCTCTCCCCCTCCCCCTCCCCCTTCCCCACCCCATCATCCACCTCCGCCTCCCTCTCCTCTCTCCCCTTTCCCCTCCCATCCTCCTTCGCCCTCCCCTCAGCAACGACCCTCTCCCTCTCCTCCCTCCTCCTCCTCTCCCCCGCCACAAACGCCCCCAACGGCGTCTCCTCCGTGTTCGTATCCCTCAAAAACCCCTCCACGCCCGCGCGATCGCTAGGGCCGAAAGTCACGTTCCGGCGGTGGGATTCGATATAGCGGGCGTTTGATTCGAGCTTGCCGACGAGGAGGGAGAGGTAGGAGTTTAGTTTTGAGTTTTTGTTGCCCTTACCTTTGGAGTTGGTGGCGGTTGATTTGGGGTTGGAGCGAGAGGGGGCGGATGTGGCGGATTTGAGCCAGCGTTTTAGGAGGACGGTGGGGGGGAGGGCGAGTTCGGGGAATGCGATATGCTTAGCCCAGATGGCGAAGAACTCGCCCAAGAGTTCTGTGATTTGTGCGCCTAGCGCGTCTTGGTACACGCGGGTGCGGAGGTAGGATTTTGGCGCTCGCAGGGCGGTGTTGAAATCGAGGGGCTTAAGGGTGGAGGGTTTGGGAGGTTTGGTGAGGTCGGGGGAGTTGAGGACTTCGAGGAGAGAGGGGGCGAGAGGGATGTAGGTGCTTGTTGCGAGGGAGAGGCGGAGGAGGGAGCGTGTGAGGTGGAAGCGGAGGGGGAAGTAGGTAGGTGTGGGGATGAGGCGGAGGGCGCCGAGGGTGATTTGCACGAGGGGGTAGATGAGAGGGTGAAGAGGGGAGGAAGGGATGGTGCAATGGGAGGAAAGGACGCGAGACCAGAAGTCGAGGGAATGGGTGTATTGCCAATTGTAGATGGTTTTGTAGGAGTCCTTTGTTGGGTGTGTGATGCTGGTGCGCAGATGGACCGCGAGCTGTCGGATATAGGTAAAGCCAGTTGTGTAGCCAATGTTGGGATCCAGGCCCCAGAGTTCGGCAGCGGAGTTTTTCATGAGGTTAATGCCGGAAATAGTATGGATGTTTGTTGTGCGGCTACCTTTGACGAGGCCTTGGTAGGTGGTTTTAAGAACCGCTTCACGGAGAGAGGCGTCGCTGATGACAGCGAGGCGGCGCAGGAGAAGAAAAGCGGTGATGCGCGTTGCTTCGGTGCTTGCGGGGTCGGACCAGATGTTGACAGTTGTCTGTACTAGAGATTTGAGGACCTTTTTAAAGGAGAGGAGATAGGGAAGCAATGGCAGCAGCGACGAGAGCGTAAGCTTGATTGTCGGAGCATCTGAGAGGTTCTCCAGCAAATGTTGGATCGACGCGGCATGGGATTTCAGCAACGGTGACAATGTACGGAATTTCTTAGAATCGGTCGAGATACGCACTTTGCCGGAGTTCGACTCCTTTGCTGGCAAATGATGGCTGAGGACGCCTGGGACGTGTTCGAGCGCTACTACTAGTAGCTGATGGTAGACCTCTGGGCTTGCGATAGAATATTTATGCTCCTTCCCACCTTCATCATTAACATAGGCAGCAGCCCTAAATGCCAGAACCACCTGGCGTGTGGCCCGTAATGAGTGCTGCTCCGACAAGGCAATCTTCCATTTGTTCACCATAGCCATTGTAACGTCCGACTCCGTAACAGCTTCTTGCTCTTCCTGTTTCTCCCCAATTTCCTTACTCTTCTTCCGCTTCTTCTTTGGCGCTTCTTCTTCACTCAATTGATTAACCTCCGCCAGGTCATCTTCGGCAAAGTCTAGCAATTCAGCGTCGTTCTCTTTCAAGTACTTGTAGAATTCTGGGTCTTTCTCTTTTAAAGCATCCAAATCTTCCTTGTGTGTTTCTGGCCCATCCACATCAGAACCGGGCTCCTCGTCGCTGAAGGCATCGACGACCTCGTCAGAAGAACTCATGCCCGAGTCCTCATCTCTCCCCGCTTGCGTAGCTTCCCGCTTTCTTTTTCCAATCTTCTGCGGTACGTCCTTCGCCTTGCCCACCAACTTGGGCTTTTTCTTTTGCTCGGGCAATTGGAAGCCGCCTTGAAAGAATTCGTCAACACTCATTTTACTAAAGTCTTGAGTTTGCCCTTTTGCCTTGGCCCCAGCCTTCGGTGCTGGCTTAGATTCCTCATCATCCGACACCTTAGCATAGTCACTAGCATTTCGAGCCTGTTTCTTCGCCTTGATTTGCTGGCGTTGCTTTATCTTGGCAAACTCTTTTCGCTTCTCAATGGTATCCTTCAAGTGGTTCTTCTCGAACTTTTTCGTAGATTTCTTCGCGCGCCCAGCCATACTCGTCGAACGATTAGTGGTTTACTGTGTAAGGTTGCTCTAATCGTTGTGGGCGCGGAAAATTGATATTGCCAAGCCATCGACACTTTAAAGTAGGCGAGCTAGCCCTGCTAGGTACAAGTCACCCTTCACAGTTTTCGAAGCTTCACCAGCACTCTACAGCTTCCATGATCGGGAAGTAATTGACACTGCGCGCTTTCTTAGATGCTCTCAGGGGTTTACTCTCCCATATCAAGAGCCAGAGACATCATGTTTTCAAGCAAGCTAGTCTGGAGAGTTGCGATGCAAGAAGGCTGTTGATCTTGTTCGGTGGAGCAAAATGACCCTTTCGTCTCGTCAACTCTATTGGTAGTTGGGTCTTATGGAGCAAAATGACCCTCTTGTCTCGTCAATTCTATTGGTAGTTGGGTCTTATGGAGCAACTGGCTAAGTCTAATGCCACCGCTGGAGACGCTACAAATTGCATTCATCAGTTTCCATTTCCATCTCTATTTGCAAGAGCAAAGACTTTTACAGTGTCATTGGAAATGTCGCACTCTAGCCATTGATATCGACTTGCCAGCACACTTCTATCCTATCACGCGGGACTGTATATTCTATTCCCTTATTCAACCTTTTGGAACCATCACTGCGGTGTTCCAGCTGGTCTTTGTCCCAACTGTACATGAATCGATTCAGAACTCGCCTTTGGTTCTTTCATCAGGAGTGTCTTGCTTTGTTGACGCATACAATGTCTTTGTGCCTTGTTTCGCCCAAAGCTTTGTTGGTCTCACAGTCTCATATATGTCCCTTTTCATGATGTTCCATCTCTACACCGTGTGCTCTCGTTTGCTTGTCTTACCACATACTTCCCTGGTATTGACAGTCTACTACAAACCGGATATATCACCCCAAACCAAGCCACAATGACAACCAGACTAAGTAGACGCGAGAGCGTTAAGGATTCCATCAAGAAGGCCCTCCATCTCCCGAGGGAAAGATACATCCCACTACCAGTGGGTGGCTACCCTCTGCCGGATATCATGAAGAGAAAGTTTGCTCCTCCGCCCCAACTACCAGACGTGAACCGTCTTTCACTGATGCCAGACTTCACTTCAAGCCTCTATGGAGAACAGTGGTCAGAAGCGCTCCAGAACTCTCTAGGGCAAGCGAAACCCCGCCGACCAGGAACTCCGAATTCATCAGACACTCTTCGAGTCCGCTATAGCATTCTTGTGCCCGATGAGCCCACAAACAGCGGACCACTCCAGATCCCCTGTATGATACGCGAGATTCCGACTAAAACCCATACTCTTCGCAGAGTCAATGGACGGGAGAACCTGAAAAGCTCGAGAAACAGGTCCTTTGCGAGCCCCACTGTCAGCGAGGGTTCTGCACTGAACAGAACGTCTAGCATCTCTCAGTCCTCAGACATCGACGATATTAACAGCGAAAGCACTTTAGTTGCCAGCGAACCAAGGGCTGAGTACTTGAAGGCCGGAACTCGTCCAGGCTCAAACGCAAGAATGGATTCTGTTGAAACACTCATCTATATTCCTGTAAAGGCCAAATCCGATCAGAGCAGTCTAACCATAGTTATAGAGTATGTCCCTCATCTCCTTAGCTCCTTCTGTATCCTCGATCTGCAAATCTCAGGACATCCCATCCGCGTCACAACTCTCGATTTAGTACCGCAGGATAGCATAGCAGAAGGTGAGGCGTTGTTCCTCGATGACTCAGACCTCGAAAAGCCGTGGGAAATCCAAACCATAGGTTCTGGTGAGAGTCAAACCCATCACGTCCTCATTGAAGGCGATCTCATCGACTCCAGTGGCGTTCTTTCCAGCGCCAGCCATCGCTTCACCGGACAGCTGGACGTCACGAACCTCATCAACATTCTCGAGGTCGAGCCTGATCCAGAAGTCCCCAATGGAGATATCGACGTCTGGCTCGAGATCGCACACGAAGAAATGGACCGCCTCGGCATCCAGAGAACGATACGTGACGTTCCTAAAACAAACAGTGCCTCTGCATCTTTACAAGCCCTCAAAGATCTCCACAAGAACTATTTCATCATGGGTTTTTCCAGCGCTCAGACAAGGGATTACGCCATCACGCATCTCTCGCCAAGCTTAGCGGCCAGTATGTCCCAGGGGAACAGCAACCCACTCGAGTGCCTCTTCGACGTGGAAGCGCTGACAGATACCTTGAGCAACGGGGAGCGGTTCGTTGCAAGGACCGTGGCGGAAGGTCCTGACTCGCCGAAGCGGTTGTACTGTCTTCCTATGTTTGGGCCCGAGCTTGGCTGCTGGCTGTGCTTTCTTGTTGATGGGAGTTTGTCCAATTTGTGGCAATGCTAAGGTTGGTTTTTCGTATATTTGTAGGTTTATTGAGATCAAGAATTTCAACAAGAATTAGACCACTTCACATGACCATCGTAAACTTGCTGAGGGGTATGCGAGTTCCGTGCAACAGCTCTGATTTTCTTTCTTGACCGTAGCAAGACAAGTCCATATGTGCATGTCCATGGTTCTTCTCCTCTTGTAAACATCCATCGTTGGTCATGCTTCTTGAGCGGAAACAAAACGACCTTGGAATAGATCCTCCTGTTAACTCGGACAAGATGCTGAATCCAAGGACAGGTCGAGGAACAAGTCGGAGGTGTTGGTACTATCGGCAGTGGTTCAGAAAACTCGGGATGCTTGGCTCCCATATGTATCTGGACGTGGCATCTGAAATCTGTCTTATCCTCGTAACATCCTTCGTAGCTGCTACATGTTCTGTAGCACCCCAAGTAGTATAAACGCTTACCGTGATGAAAGATGGTACCAAACACTACTTCGAAGAGAGTCGTCGGCGAGTCTACCTGGGTGCCTGGTAAGGGGTTCGAGTAGCTTAACGACAGTCATCTTCCCTTTTTTTCTTGCCACGTCAAGCGGAGTTTCGTGAAGATAGTTACGTGCATTAGGATTTGCTCCTTTCTCGAGTAGTAATTGCACAATCCGCATATTACCATCGATCATAGCTAGATGAAGCGCAGTTTCCCCGTTCCCTTGAATTGCATGAATATCACTACCATTCTCTAGCAATAATCTTGCTATTGCTTCGTGTCCCTTATACACTGCACAATGTAATGCAATTCTCCCATGCGCAGTTTTTACGTCGGAATCAGCACCTTCTTCTAGCAGTAAACGCACTATTGCTTCGTGTCCGTACTCTGCTGCATCATGCAATGAAGTATGTTTACGCGAATCTTTTGCGTTGATATCAGCACCTCTTTCTAGCAGTAAACGCACTATTGCTTCGTGTTCAGAGTCAGCTGCAATATATAATGCAGTCCTTTCCGACCGGGTTTTTGCGTTGATATCAGCATCTCTTTCTAGCAGCAAATGCACTATTGCTTCGTGTCCGTACTCTGCTGCAAAATGTAATGAAGTAAATTCACGCTCATCTTTTGCGTTGATATTAGCACCTCTTTCTAGCAGCAAATGCACTATTGCTTCGTGTCCCTTCCCTGCTGCATGATGTAATGCAGTCATCTCCAACCGGTCTTTTGCGTTGACATCGGCACCCCAATCGAGAAGTAGCCACGCTATAGATTGGAAATTCTTGGAAGCCGCTATATTAAGAAGCGGCTGGCGATCTAAAGCTAAAGGGAAGTATAAACCAACGTCTGCTGGATTCTCTTTTGCTTCTTGCAGTAGCCATCGAACTACAGCCTCGTTCCCATGCTGGACTGCCCAGGGGAGTGCTTCGTCTAGTGAGAATTGTGAGTTCTTCATCTTGAAGCCTGCTGTGCTAAGAGCTTGTAAAGCTCTTTGTTGCTCTTCGAGACTAACTCCTTGGTCTGTTCTCGCAACTGCTCTGCCGATTACTGCTTCACGAGATATGTCCAGACTCTCTGTTGATGTCGAAAGTTCTTCTGTTCTAAAAGGCGTTGTGATCTCGTCACTGGATTCTGGGAGGTTCGAGATAGGCCTTGTTCCGTTATTTACTGCTTCACTGGAGATATCTGAGTTTTCTGCCGATGCTGAGAATTCATTTGTTCTGAAACGCAACGTCGTCACGTCGTTGGTTTCGGGAAGGTTCGAGACAGACCTTGTAGGTTGTGGATTCTGAACATTGACGCTGGGATATTCTTGAGGCTCGACAGGTGTTGATGTAGATGGGTTGGCCAGCAGTTTCTTGGATTCATTGTACATGACTGCTGGCGCGTGTTTCGCAGATTTCTTGAGATAACCACGCACTGTGTTGTATACATTGTCCATTCTTCTAAACTTGACCATATCAGAGTGGTTTCGGTTGATAGGATGAGTCTTATTCGATGAACGACTACTCGTTGCTGAATAGCGGTCAACGAGCACAGCATGTTCACCTGACATACTCCATCTCCCCGGAGATTCTTGTCTAGCCGTCGGGGACGTGCATGTTTCGTAGAAGGACATAATTCTAGTGTCACTCAGAACAATTCTATTGAATTCCGTCACAAGATTTTGGAGATGAACACTATTTCTGTCCAATGTAGAGAGAAACGCCATGTTCAACTGGCCATGTGCCATTGGATACAGAGAGCTGAGCTCCATACCTTGATTAGGTACACCAAAGAAAAGTATATCAAAAGTCTCCTTGAGGTGGCGTGCATCATCTTCATCTTCACTAATAGCCATCTGTAGTAGGGCTTGCTTGAGCACAAGGCCCCCCAGGCTGTGCGCAATAAAGATGAAAGGTCGCATCAGTGTCATGTTACTTGTGACCTCTTTAAGAGAAGCACGGAAGCTGGAGGCAATATCTCCAAGGTTCTGGAAGCTTTCACTTCCAGCGACTGTGCTCTCGTAACCGTAGATGAGCACGCGGGCTTTCGGAAGATCGCGAGGAAGCGCATCTCTTAACCACATGTACGAACTGTTTCGAGCCTTCCATGAGCCGAATGCATGCGCTCCAAGGCCCGATATTGCAATGCAGCTATGTGTATTTGTTAGATTAGTGCTTGCAACGCGGAAAACCCGAGTTACATAGGAATTCGCGCATAAACCTCATCCCAGACCTCCACTGAACTCGCGACATACTGGGGGAACGTAGAGATATGGGGCTTGCTTACTCGACCGTATGATCTTCCTCCTTTGGAGCGTATAATGGGGTAAAGCCATGGAAATGTTTATCGACGACGATGTATCCAGAAGCTAACTGCGATGCGACTGCGCGAAGATCCCATTCATCTGATTTGCCTCGAAGCTTTTTGGACGGAGTATTCAGAGTTATGGTGGCTACTTGTCCCTGGCATCCATTGGAATCCATCGCTAGAGACTCGACTTTCAAGTCTGTGACAGCCAAAGACTGCTCGAGAAGCCGAGTCGTCTCCTCTATACTAAGACCCTCTGGTATACCACTCACTCGGTAAGCGAAATGGGTTTCATCAGGCAGCGCAGGCCTGGAAGACTCGATGTCTCCCATCACTGCGTACGTTTTACAGCCAGTATGCACAACGTTTGGGTGCCGAATTCTAAAGAATTCGTTAAAGTGAGCAATAACAATTCCGAATGCTCTCTCAGGTCCTAGGGAAATATACCGCAGTAAGGTTTTCTACCGAACGTCATACGCTTACATGCTTTGACTCGTGAAAGTTGATAATTTCATTGGGAGAAGAAGTCCAGACGACAGGGCACGCTACCTCCGCGCGCCTTATTTAAGCCTCCCCAGTCCATTCGACAACCGATTGGCCATCCATAAACATCAGCGTTCGAAAGAGGAGGTGTGGCTGTGTAGACGTCTCAAGTATGATAGGTCCTTCAACGACATCTATGAAGAGCGTGGTATGACATCTTTTCTCTTACATCTCTCTCTAAATCACAAAACCTGCAAGGATTGATTTTCTAATACCAGACATTTCGCATGTCTCCTGCGACCGCGAGGCTGGTCGATAGCCAACTGCGATTTCCCCTGCACACTTTACCTATTAGGGCCCCCACCTATTATACACTCTTCGCTCAACACCTGCATAAACTGTATATTTATTTCGACTTCATAAGGGTTACATCAAGCGCGAAATCACTTCTTGAGGTTTCAAAATGCTTGCTTATCGGACAAAGCAAGAGGGATGATGTGACTGAACCGATCAATCGGTTTGACGTATACCCAAGCATCTAGCCCAGAGTGGTGCTACCGGCGTCAAAGCATGGAATATCTAGAAACGCTCATTCAGAGTAGTAATATAAAGTCGTTTTGCTATGGCTTTGGGTTTTTGGGAAAGACCTCCGCGGCACCGGCCCTGGCGCTTGCTCTGACGCCAGTCCTACTCAAGTTCTAGATTTTGGTCAAAAGCATCACATGGATGCCTTGAACACGCCACTTCTCACGTTTACCAGCGTACGCAACTGCGACTTCTTCCCAGCAACATACTTCCACGCGAAGCCGATGATCTGCTAAGGAACCAAACTTCCATGTCTACAGCCCGGCAGCGCCGTCGTAAATGATCACGGGAGCGCAGCTTTAAAGAGGACATATGGATGATACAACGGACAAGCGTTTGCAGATGCGCTGCGGCGCCGGTGTCTGGGACCTGTGAAAGCATGAAAAGGGAAACAAGAAAGAGATGAGGTTTGCTTGATGCTACGTGGGAGTAAGACCAAGTCACTCGTGAACACGACACCTTTTCTCTGGTGGAATTAAAACCTTAGATGTCCTTTGTTCAAGAAGGATTTTTCAAACCCATATCCAGGAACAGCATTTCCAGCGCTTCGTAAACTTTTGACTCCCTCCTGTCATCTGCCTTCCCTCGGTTTGACGGTCTGCTCTGGTCAAATGATTTCTGGAAAGCGCCCCACCTCCGGCAAGCAGTCGCTAAGCCCTTCACCCCAAGCTCCTCCCCTTCCGAGTCAAGCTCTCCGTCGATGTTATGTTTTCCGATTTTATCTAAAATTTCGTACAGAAGGCCATACCAAGGGTTGTACACGCGGTCCTTTAACTTCAAGGTATCTTCAATCAGTTGTTCGAGATCCTTGCGGATCGGTTGTACTGTCGAAAGAAGATGCCCTGCAAAGGACACCACTTCTGCAACGACTGGCTGGATGGTTCTCAGAATGTCAATTTGCGTCTCTACCTCAAGCGTATCTGTCATTGGGAACCCTCGGGCGCACGACCGCCTATCCCAGAAACTGCGGTTCCTGATGATCTGGGCGCGTGTACCGAATATATTCGCATATTCTTTCGCCAATCCGGCTTTCAACTTTAAGGCGTGGTCGTTTATGGACCGTAGTGAGTCCAGGAACTGGAGGCCAGAGGTGTTAACATGGGCGAATTGCGGGGCGATATGCTCGATATAATCATGCACGAGTCTTTGTTCGCGATGCTTGGGTGGAGGCGAGTCAAACATTGCAGCTTTGCATATGCTGGCCATCCAATAGCCTAGTAATTCGTTAACGTTCTTGTGAAACGTAGCGAATTTCAAAATTGCGGAGTTGCTAGCTGATATGTATGAAGTAAGGTCCTGGAGTAGTTCTTCCCTGGATGAGAGGGAGGAGGCGTTGATTATAGTAGACACTCGACTGCCGAGAATGCGACGATCAATCGCGCCCATCTGACGTAAGGTATAGTACCGATCGCGGATGGCGTAACCCCAGTCACCATGGATTTTCCAGATTTCTTCTCTGTTGATCAAAGAATTCTCGACCTTAATTGAAACGGGAGGGGGTGAGCGAGTAAGCGAGGAGGTGGAGGAGTAATTCTTAGACATGAGAGGAAGGCAGCAGAAGAATACAAAGCAACCATAGGCAAAGAAGCTGAGCGCGATGACAATCAACAGATAACGGAGAAAGGTCCATGGGTAGGCTATGGTTGTTTTGATAAGCAACCAGACAGTTTGGCAAGCTTTTGGTAGGGCTCTGTGGAACCCTCGTTGCTTACCGATTATTGCAGACCTCAAATTCGTAAAGCTTTCGGAAAGTGTCTGCCGATGGCTAGTGAAGAGACTGGATGTCAATTTGATGAGACGTTGGTTGAAGCTTTCCCAGAACGCCTGGCTGTCATTTTGCAGTGTCGACTGATTGACTCTCAACTGTGATTCACTCTCCTGCTTCGGCCTAGAACCCGACTTGAAGAGTATTGACCGTGACAGAACACGAGTAAGGGTTCCATTCTCAGCGTCCTCGTCGGTTTCTATTAGACGGTCTCGACTAGTTGTGATTGAGGCTTCCTCTTGACCCCCGCTGTATCTCGTCCTCACCTCAGTCACAGTTAGTACACTCCGGTGTAGATTTGTGTCTTGCTTGACGTGTCCCGCTCTTCCACTTGGAGGCTCTGCAGTCCGGGCCACATCTATTGGCGCTGACCGCTGAGATCATGATTCAGTAATGAAGCTCTGCGACAACTGAAGGAAGGAAAGGAAACCCACCGAATCGATCTTTCTTTTCGGCATCCAGCTATTTGGCCTCCTTGTACCCTTGCAAGAACTAAATTGGATGCGAAATGTCGGTTCATATTTTCTGAATTGACCTGATGCTGAGACAAGGGAGACTCTCAACTTGTGAACAAAGAGAGTTACGGATGCATTTTTTCCTTTGTCTCAACATGGCAATCCCCTCGTTTTCGCACCCATCCTACCCGCCCACACACATGCAGCAGTCCATGGTTGCTGCTCCTTTCCGCCGTTCAAAGATTGTGCCATGTTCTGGGTCCCATAAACCATCGGCTGCAAGGATCAACCACTCGGCCACGTACACCACTACATGGTGAGACTGAACGACAGCTGAATCATCAATCAGCTGATCATCTTGCGAGTCATCGAGTCTGTCACTCTTCCATCCGAGAGATGTGGTATGGTCCTGGAAAGCGTGGCCTATTTGTATGGCAGCAGTAGTACATGTCGCACTGTTTCCTCGGTGGAGTACAGTACTTTATGGTCGATGTATTTATGTGGCCTGATAACGGCTGGCGGGGTACGAGTACAGTACTTTGTTGACTACCCCGCTATGATGATGTTTAGTCTCCATCAAGGCATCAGAATCATTTTCTCGTATGTTCAACCCCCTCCGCTGGATTCGCTTCTGTCCAATGTCAACATATTCTACCTTCTCCCAAACCTAATTGCTCAAAGTGCAAGAGATCCAATCCCAACACCCACCACCGGCCTGCCCGTCGCCATCCAGCTGCACTGCCAACAACCGCCTCTCTTCTGCTACTGGTGCGCCTGAGCGCTTCGAGACTCTTGGTACCCCACCAATCCTCCAGAGCATCTATAGCCATATAAGGAAGGGTCTTCACAAGACCTACCAGCTCTGCTCTCTCCCCCTCTTCTCCTCCTCCCCAACCTCATAATGTCGACTACAAGCACAATCACCAAGTCCAACGTCGGCGTCTACACCAACCCGGCCCACGAACTCTGGGTTGCCGAGTCAGAACCAAGCCTCGAGACCGTCAAGAAAGGCGAAGATCTCAAGGATGGCCAAGTCACGATTGCTATCAAGAGCACTGGTATCTGCGGGTTCGTCCTCTCTCCTCTCTCCTCCCCGTCCTCTTTCCCTGCCCATTTGCAAATTCTGCTTCCTTTCTATTCTCTATGCTTCCGTCAATAACCAAATCACCAAATCTTGACTTTTCTACAGTTCCGACGTCCACTTCTGGCACGCCGGCCGCATCGGCCCCATGGTCGTCGAGAAAACCCATATCCTCGGCCATGAATCCGCGGGCGTAATCCTCGCCGCCCACCCCTCCGTCACTCACCTCAAAGTAGGCGACCGCGTGGCCATCGAACCGGGCCTCATCTGCAACGGCTGCGAACCCTGCCTCACCGGCCGGTACAACGGCTGCGAACGCATGCAATTCCTCTCCACCCCACCTGTCGACGGCCTGCTCCGCCGCTACGTCACCCACCCCGCCGTCTGGTGCCATAAAATCGGCACCATGAGCTACGAGAACGGCGCGCTGCTCGAACCCCTCAGCGTCGCCCTAGCAGGCATGGAGCGCGGGGGCGTCCGCCTCGGGGACCCCGTCCTCGTCTGCGGCGCCGGCCCCATCGGCCTCATCACCCTCCTCTGCTGCGCCGCCGCTGGCGCCGAACCCATCGTCATCACCGACATCGACGAGGGCCGCCTCAACTTCGCCAAAGAGCTCTGCCCTCGCGCGCGTACCTACAAAGTCACCCGCGAAGTTAGCACCGAAAACGCAGCCTCCGACATCGTCGCCGCGGGTGGCGGCGTGCGCCCGTCCATCGCCCTCGAATGCACCGGCGTCGAATCCTCCATCGCGTCGGCGATCTGGTCGGTCAAATTCGGCGGCAAAGTCTTCGTCATCGGCGTCGGCAAGCCCGAGATGCAGATCCCGTTCATGCGGCTCAGCACGCAAGAAATCGACCTGCAGTTCCAGTACCGGTACGCCAACACGTGGCCGCGCGCGATCCGGCTGGTGGAGAGCGGCGTGATTGATCTGAAGAAGTTGGTGACGCATCGGTTTGATATCGAGGATGCGGTGAGGGCGTTTGAGACGGCGGCGGATCCAAAGACGGGGGCCATCAAGGTGATCATACAGAGCGAGGTTGATGTTTGAGTGAGATGGAGATGGAGATGGTGGATTGGTGTGGGTGGTGGCGAGGAGGTGATTTAGAGAGATAGACAAACCATGTGACCTGTGACGAGCAATTTCTTTCATCAGATAAATATTCCTCCATCGTTGAACAATTACATCGTGAAAAAACACTTTTTTATAAACACCCGCTGAACAGTCGATATCCTGCCTCCTAGCTTCCTATCCTATGATACACCCAGCCTATCCTAGCCTCCGCCATACCATTATTACGCTGACGCCATAATTACGCAACATTACAGTTCAGATATCAACATGAAGAAAAAACTTCCCCCTAAACACCCCCTCCACCAACTTCCACAACCGAAAACCACCAGATCCCCACCTCACGGATGCATCTTCTGCCCCATCAACACCCCGGTCAGCCAACCTTCACAACACCACTTGGCCATATAATGCGCGCACCACGGACACTTGACCGCCGCATCCAACACCCCCTCCTTCTGAACCCCCTCCCCGCCACCGCCATCATCCCGCACCATCTTCTTAGGCATGATCATGGCCTCGTATAGCTCGCTGGGCAGGTCATGCCAGTACTTGCACTTGCAGCAGATGACGAAGAGCTTGCGCACGGGTGCTTGGACGGCCTTGGCGGCGGTGAGGTCGGCGGTGAGGCTGCCGATTGGGGGAGGCTGGGAGGGCGCGCTGGTGTGGCGGCGGGAGGTGATGGATGGGCGCTGCTGCTGTTGGAGAGCGTGGAACGCGGGGGAGGTGGGGCGGAGGGCGGAGTTGGGGCGGATTGTTAGGGAGGAATCGGCGTTGGGAGACTTTGGGGGAGCAGAGCTGGGGAAGTATGAAGTGGAGCCAGGGGCGGGTCCTTTGGTGCTTGAGCGGATGAAGGAGGCGCGTTTGGGTTTGGTGAGAGGTTGGTGTTTGAGCGGGGGGAGGAAATCAAACGAGGGGGGTGGAAGGCCGGATTGGAGAAGTGGGTTTGAGCTGTGACGCTTGATGGAGGGTTTATGGCCGATCGTATCACCATTAACACCTTCAACGACGACTCCAAGAGCGGCTTTTGCTGGAACTCGGCTATCTGATGACGGACGGCTGGCACTGCTCTCTGTCACCGTTGGAACGAATGGTCGTCGAATCTCGGGCTGAGTGGCATTCTTCTCCTCCGACGGTAGCGCTGGCAGATGCTTTGTGGTTATCAGGACTGGGGTAGTCGAAGATCTAGGAAGTGGTCTTGAAGATCTCGACGGCGGTAAGTCATCGTTGAACAGTTGAGATGAAGCTGTACGTGTTCTTGAGTGGCTGAATACGTTCGGAGCCTCCAGAGCAGACTCCCTTTGCGAGTTATTCTTGCCATCAGAAGGCTCTAGCCGTACTTTGTCTGTGTCCTCTGATTTCGAGTCCTTTGCAGATCTCGTTACTAGATTGCCAGAGCTCTTGGGTTTTGGAGATGGCGATCGGGGGTTATCCTGCGAGCTTGCGTTGCCTTCGTTAGCTCCTGCATTGTGTCGTGGATCGGTCGGCTTCTTGCGACGACTAAACCCACGGTATTTATCTGGTATCAACACAGACGATTCTTGAGTTCGGTTTAGAGTGACTATGTCTCGGGAGTCATGAAGAGAAGAATCATGTGTGTGTGGCTGTCTCTCGCCAAAAGATTCCTCCTTTGCAATCGACGACCCTGGCTGGAAGGATACTGTCCGCAAACCCTGCTTGACCAACTCGGCAGAACCGCCAGGAGTTGTCTGAGAAGGAGCGACCTCTGACCACAGGTGTCTATCCTCCACTGCTTGCTCATTCGCCTTTTTGACAGCTTGCTCGTCCTGAAAGCCAGCAATCGAGGCCTGTTGATGGTACATTCGACTCTTATGAACATAGCTGCTACCATCCGGATATTGACTTGCCTGTGCTGGCTGCTTGTGGATTGGCGGGACTTCGGGCATCGGAGGCACGTCGGCGGACGTGGTGGCTGGAAATCTGCTTAATCTATCCACGGCGCCCTCAACCCTACTGTCTCTTCCGTTAACCGGTGGCTTGGCCGGCGGGGCTTTTGACCATCTGTTATACCCCGATTCCTGCTTGACCGCAGCCTTGGTGTCCTCGGTGTCCTTCTCTTTAACCGGCGGCGATTGTTGTCTTCCCCTATGATCTGCTTTCAGTTCAGGTGCGATTATCATCAGGTCAGTGTCTGTTCGACTTCTACTCAGAAGCGGGAGGCTGTGATGTGCAGTTTGATTAGGCGCAATGAAAGCCTCAAGCTCTTTCTGCTTGCTAAAATCTATTGGCTTCTTGAGCTTAGCGGTTGCTTCATTCCCTATTTTCCGGGCATATCTGGCAAGGGCTTCTTGATACGCGTCATCGCTGCCCCAGGACTTTGATCGGTCGGTCTCTGATGATCCATTGCGGGAATGAAAACCTAAACCCTGGTAATGCGGAAGTGGGGGAAGTTGAGGTGGACCCAAACCCACAGAGGAGCGGAATCGCTCTAGAGTGTCTGGCGCCAGTTCAGTACTACTTGCTGGTGTAGAATCAGAGCGCTTCTCCTTGAATGATCCAAAGGAGTAGCCTGAAACTCTCTTCTCGTCTCCAGATGACCGCCTGGAGTTATCTTGGGAAGTCGAACGCGACGAGATAAACGAGACAATCGAGTTTCTCCTCAGCCCCGTAGGCATCTTCTGCGTATCCATGGCCGCAGGCGGTGGTTGCTTGTTCTGGCGCTTTTCGGCCTTAGGTTCTGCGGCTTTCCGCTTATCCTCGTCTTTCTTTCTTCGCTTCTCTAATTCCTTGGTCCCCTTCCTCTCCTTCTCCAACCTCTTTCTCTCCTTCTTTTCCTTTTTCCATCCATGATCGGTCCAGCTCGGAGACTTGCAGATCGACGAACGGATAGACTTATTCTCGTCATCATCCATCTCTTGGTCTGAACCTAATTCCGCGGCACGTAATGCGTCATTGTTCGCACGGTGTATGTTAGGAGATGGAACTGGAGCAGTCTGTGAACGAGTTAGAGGAGGTGGTACACGCTTTTGGGCTCTTGGTGCAGGCATTGGCGCGGCTGGAGTCACTGAGCCGCCGGACAAGTCCGAATTCTCAATTACATTATGTTGTTTGTTTGGAGGCGAAAAGCGGTTTTGCTGCAATTTCCCTTGTCAGTATGCTTGCCATTCAGAGTGTGCGAGGTGCTGCGACGTAGGTTTGCATGAAGATCAAGCTGCTTGCCCACAAGGTGCGATTGCTGTCGCAACGAGGTGCGGGGCAGCTCGCAGCTTCGTCACAAGCTTCAACTGAACGTTCAGGAGCTAGTAGTAGGAATTGCGTCGCGGACAAGTGCATAGACAAATGGAGTTTCCTACCTTGCTTAGCTTCTCGAGACGAACCATGCGGAGCATTGGATTTGCTCGTGACAACTCAGGTTTCGAGCTGGCAAGAGACATTGGGGTAACAAAAAGGCAAAATATGTACGAAGGACGATAAAACTATGCACGTGGGATTCTCAGTTGTGGTGGAGCGAATTGAAGGATTGGCCAGGTATTTCTATTCGGCCTGTGAAACTTGCGGCCCAAATTGGAGAGGCAGTGAACTGAAGATCACCAGCGTTGGTACAGGCAGTACATGGTATTGACATGAAGTCATCCGGATGGTCGTGTCGGTTAGCTTCTGTATGTGAACGGTTTGTGTTACCTCGCCGTCTCGTCAGCGAAAGAGAGTGGGTTGATCTTCACGTAAAGAACGAGCGGGGATAGCATGCATAGCTGGGGAGTAACCCTAATGTGTTCTTCGTCCACTTGCGATGATAACCCGAAAGATGGCAAAGGAAATGGCGCCGAAACGAGTGTTGATGTTGCGAAGGGAGAAGGTTCGTCTCACTGTGTCAGGTCAGAGGTCCTTGAGCTTTCCATCGAGGGAGTTTCGCCTTGCGTCAGAAGCGACAGGGATGATGTTGCGCTGAAGATGATCGGCCGGCTCGCTTGAAAGAGGGAGGGAACGCGGGGGGGGGATAATAAAGTATTATTCTCTGCCAATTATCTATTACACCTATGTTGCGAGCGAACCATGGGGTATCTTCCATCTATGTTGTGTATATATATGGATGAGTTGACCTAATTCATGAACAGAACCCCCCATCGATGGATCAAATCCCCAATGAATGGAAGACACTCACTCATCGATGGCTATAAATCTCCACGGTTTGCTAGCCCAGAGTTTATCCATCTTTCAAAAGGTTTACATGGGCCCTCAGCATCTGCAAGTAAAGCACTCCACTGTTGGTTCGAAAGTGTAGGTCATCATATTACTCCGTCCGAGTTAATAGACCTTCAACACATATCTTCCATCGCAGACCGGATCAACTTTGGAAAAGTGTTTCCTGGCCGGGGTATATAGAACGTAGAAACCACAATCCCATAACTCCAATCGCACAATCAATTTTCATCATCAATCGTAAATCGTCAAGCCAATCACATATATCAAACCGCATTTACCAGACATCATGTGTGGCGTTGATAAGTGCTGAATCGATGGCGCTTCGGCGGAACCCAGGTGTTCGACCAAGACAAACAGCGCTGTCAATGAGTGCTGAAGAATTCGTTAGTATGGCGAGAGGGCGACAAGACAATGACGTACTGTTGAGAAACTTCTCTACGTCGATGAACTTCTTGGCGGAAGTATTAAAGGTAGGTAGAGTATCAGCAAGTATCGGGTCCAGGAAAAAGTGTGGGTCAGAGACAGTACCAAAACCAGGAACCTTGGAACCCGAAGAGTAGTCCATGTTCACGTCCGAGAAATCCGGCACATCGAGGGTGTCCGCATTCCAGAAATAATCTTGTCCTTCCAGAATAGGGTCATGTGGGAAGAAGGACTCTGCGATCCGAGGGCTTTGGCTATCCATTGAAGATTCGCTAGGGGATCCTATATTCTGGTTTTGTGTCTCGGACAGCGATAGTTCTGGCACCGGAATCTCTACCCAAGATGACCGCGCATCCATGTATAACCCCCGGGAACGAAGGTATTGTTCGACATCGTTGGAGTCGAACCATTCGCCGTCAAACTCAATAAGATTTATGACCTGCGTCATGGTCAATCCCTCCGGTACCGGCGTCTCAGCGGCGATTGGATACATAGGTCCTGTACAAGCTTCCGCCGCCCACCAAGACGGTGGTGGATTATCAGTACCATCGATTCCGATGCGTGGATAATGGAGGCCTGCACCCCCAAGATGCAGTAGAGGTGCCTCCCAAACTTCCAGACTCTCCCTAGTAGACCTCAGCAGTAACTTTTGCATGTGCTCTACAATTTGTTTTGCGTTGCTGAAATGGAAAGTGAATTTACAGATTCTTTCGATGTCTTCCCTTGGGGACTTGGGACTGGTCATGAGCCGAAGCGCATATTCTAAAGTTTGTCGTAGTAAGCGCCGTCCAAAGGATGTCTCATAAGTGGAAGAACTTCTTGGTAAAGGTAGAGATTTCCCCACAGATGACCCGGTCCATCCTTTTGCCAATGCTGTTTCTGGGATTTCAACTCGGTACTGCTGCGTATACTTCTCAGGGCTCCATCCCGCCTCATCTGGGCTTGCCACCTGCCGGTTCGCGCTCGATGCTATACCAGAGGGGCGAGCCTCGCCTATCGCGGTCTGTTTTTGGTCAACTGTTTCGTAGCCCCACGGTGCTGCACGAGCCTTCTCACCAGCCGAGGATGATCCTTTAGACCGGGGAGGCAGTCTAGGTCTTCGCGCTGTCCGAGACCTGTCTAGCGGAGGTGTTTCGTCGCCTCCATAGACACGTGCAGACAAATTAGGAACTTGCTCGTCTTCTTCCTCATCCACTCCTGTAATCTGACGCGCAGACTCAAGGAAATGTCCCATTGTTGTTTTCAAATCTTGCGCTAAGCTCGGCTCCCATCTGCGGATTCCGGAAGAGATTGCCTTGTCATTGAAATCCAGGAAAGAATTATTCATATCTTCGATTGTACGTTCGAGCTCCGAAACCCGCTTGTTAAGGCCGGAGATGGTGGTTTCCTTTCGCTGTCGATATGCTCGCTGTGCAAGTCTAATTTGAGTACGACGGCGCTTTGGGAGAATCAGCTTGTGAGGCTCAGGTAGTTTGTACCTAGAGACGATACCTCTGCCGCGGTTTGATCTCGCGTGTCAAGTCGAGGCCTCCCTCGTTGGCGTGATGCGTTCAACTCATCTGGACTTGTGCTGTGCGTATCCTCCTTTTTCTTGGGGTTCCGAGACTTCATAGGCTTGGTAGCTTTCCCTTGGCGAACGAGACTATTCTCATCGTCGCTTTGAGGGCTGGTAGGCAGTAGTCCTCCGGAAAGGGGAGCATTTTCGCCCTCTGCTTCCATTAAAGCCGTACCCTCGTAAGTTGTTTCTGGGTAGTCTTCGGAGGGAGGAAGGTCCAAATTCATCGGCGGTTGGCCGCTGTAGAGAGCTGTATAATCGTACAGCTGCGCGACATGTGCTGGTAAAGGCGTGTTCAGAGCAGGATCCGGCGAGAATGGTACAGGGTAATAGTAGCTTGGCTGAACTGGATTTCCAAAGTCGAAATAGTCCAGTGGAGGTCCGAGAGTGAAGTCATCGGGAATGGAGGGCGAAGTGTTTTCATATGTGCGGTTCTCTTCGACTCGTAAAGCTGACTGGACTCGGGGCATCTTTTAGTAGTGCTGCTTCTCCGTAATCGCGCCGAGGCTGCTTATGAATCCTAGGCTATACGTACGTCATAGCGAGTTGACCAATCAGCTCTGAAACCAAAGTAGAACATAGCCGAGATGCGTTTGAAAGCTTCTCGTACCTTATCACCCTCCTGGCCCCTTTTAGACAACAGGCCAGGTGATTGATGGTTACCAAGTGCGCCCCACAAACATATAGAACGTCCTCTTATCGATGTTAGCGTTTCTGCATAGAGATACAAAAAGCAGTTGAGATGGAGGCACTGAGCTTGATTAACGACATTTGACAAGCATGCTCCAGGGAGCGCCTTACAGAGCTGCGGACTTGTTTCTTTATATTGGCTTCCTTAGGGTCTTGCACTAATGATGCGAAACGTCGCTGACAGACCCTTTGAAAGAAAGGTTGCATACTGTCAGGGTCTTCGCGGCACCTGCAGCCTGCAAGGCATATGGTTTGGGGAAAAGAAGTCGGCATGGATGGAGGTGGCTGTTGATCTGCTAATGGGTCTCTCAAACCCGAGTGGTTTCAACAGGAGCAACCTGTCACGTCTGTTGGTGGAGTAATCTGAGGGAGTCAAGTACCCAGGAGGAGTTGAATAAACGGTTCAAGGAGCTTCCACAAATGAAACGGAACGCCACGTAGAATGTGGTGGCACTGGTGATTCCTGAATCTGCTGCTCGGCCGTTGTATGGTTCGTCATCTTGTTAGTCATATGCACATTGGTTTCTAGCAGAGCTGACATATGTTGCCGGTCTCTAGATCAATGGCTTAAGCCTAATCGCCCCCGTAAGCGTCGGGATTTAAGCGTCAGAATAGCTGTTTGCTGAACGAGGGAGTCTCACATGTGGGTCCTTCCTCCGTGGGATGCTACTATAGTCTTCACTTAATTAGTGAAAAATCGATTGTTACAAATGGCTTAACCCTCTGATGGAACATAATTTGTCAGATCTCTTTCTTTTTGTTTTTGCTTTTCGCTAAATAGACACCACACGAGGAAGGTGTTCTAGCAATGAGATGCTGCATTAGTTGTGTCCTGGTGGTTCAAGTTACCGTCTATGCAAAGTAGGTGCCGCTTTCATTTACCATCGCAGGAAGAGGATGAACCGTCAGACTTGACCGCGATCCTTGCTGTATTCTCGATGAACAGCTCTTATGTCACAGTGCAAACTCCACTGGGAGTATCGTTCATCCATTCGATTCATCGAGTGGTAGGCCACAAAGTCAGTTTCAGGGGAGAGCATCAGCTGGAGTCAGGTTTAGTCCATCCTTGGCTTGGTGGTTTCCTCTTGACTCATGCACAAACGGACTCGGATTCCTGGATAGATTGGCTGCAGACTGTTTTGCGTTCCGACTGTCTCCAGAATCGCTAGGATGCCTCAAGATCGAGCTTCTCGCCACTGGCGGTTGTGGACTTCGTGCCTTGTGCGAAGGATAATCTACCTCTATGTGTTTGTAAGGGAACGGGATCTGCGGCGGGGCCAAAAACGTATTCTCATTCTCGCACAATCTGATACCTTGTCATTTGTTGTGTTCTGGAGCGGATGGAAAGAAACAATGCTTACACGGTGGCTGCAGCTTCGCATGAAGCGTGGGGAGGACGTGTCATGGTAAGGACTTGAACATCCAATAAACAGGGCTGCTGGGACGGGCTAGGAAAATGGATGGCTCCAGGTGACACCTCATACCCCCGGGACTGGCTCCACTCTTAGGGGTAAATTACTGTCAGAGTAACATTGCAGTGGAGTGCTGATCGATTTGCGTATGCTCCGGCAAGCTCGAGTACTGAAATGGTTGTCCCCCTGTTGACCGTCAGCGGTGATGGTGGATCCATTTTGTTCTCAGCAAAATCTCAAGCTGCCAGCACTGCGTTCGTATGCTCGCTGTACCTTGCAACCTTCAAGCTTAGGCTCTCTAAATACTGAGTGCAGATCAGAAAGCCGGTCGGAGATAGATGTTGACTGCAATTTCGCCAGGATGACAGTGACGCACGAAAAGTCGCTATTAATCCTAGTCCATTGGCTGGAGGCTTCCCCCTTACGGAGGGGATCGGACAACCCGTGATAAGGAGATGGTTGGACCAAGGCTTTTGCACAGATAGCGTGTGAGAGTTGCCTTTTTGGAAATTCTCGCTTCTTTCAATACGAACCGGGCACGGACAAATACGGTGAGGGTTAATGGGCTCAACCGTGTTCGGGCACGTCTGGATTTTGACCACAAAGACGATTGCAAGGTCTAGAGGAAGCGAAAAGCGACCCCTTCCGGTCGACTCAAGGATGGTGGAGTCTCTATTGTGGCAAATCGTTCACTAAACACTGGAGATTGATTACTCAGGATCCCGGAAACGTGACAACAACGAAATGAAAATTATCCATAACGATTGATGGCTTCTCCAAGTAAGACTCTGATACTTACATAAGAGGTCTGAATCAGCACGGTCTGGACAAGCAGCTCTCTCTTTCGCGACCCCGATTGATATTTCGTCTTCCTCAGCTGGTTTTGCACTGGCTTCCAGCTCGCCGGTGGCTTATACACCAGGATTTGAAGACATATGGAAGCCGGATGATTCGAGTTTGAAGCGATTATTCCAGCCAACTCTGCTGGCGACCTTCCTATGATATGGTATTTATCCTTCCACAATGACCTGACCTTGTTAGTCTTGGTGGACATACCTTATTACTAATGTTGAATAGTAATCTTTGTGATCGCACGCTCGACGTTCTCGGAAAGTGTACTCACACCAGACATATGTACAAGCCACATAACCAGTGAGCATGGGCGACCAGGTTGCAGCGGCAGATAACCGGACGTATCAACCGGGCAAGTTTACCCACTGGCTTTGCAACGTGATTCTAATAGGAACATACCTAAAGGCTGGACGAAATCGAACCCACCGATGTACGAAGATTCCTTGGCTATGGGAGCCATGATAAAGGCTAGGAACGTGGCGTACGCGATGGATCCACTGGGATTTTCTGGAACATGGAAGGGTGGATTCTGTCTGTGAATTAGACTGGCACCTGAAACTTCGGAAAATTGGGACGTCTGGAACTTCCAATTAGTTGGCTACAAGGGTTTTGTGTGCTGAATTGTCGGTTATCATCAGACATTGCAACTATTTCCCAGTCATTTTTCTCTAAGAGGAAGGATTGCAATGACGACTCTGCAGTGTAGCAACATGGATAGAAAGAAACGGGACCTATGCTTATTTTCACTAGGTATCCATACTATCATCAGGCCCAAGAACAGCGATAGCCTCATTGCAAATCTAACGTTTAGTCACAGATGGCGGGGGTATTCGAGGTTTATCTGAGTTAATCATTATCGAGGAACTCATGGAGCGCATCCAATGGAGAGAAAAACTCCCAAAGGCTCCGGTACCTGCTGAATACTTTGATTTGATCGGCGGGACAGATACTGGAGGGTACGAGTATACATAATTTACGAGCTGCGTGTTCAAAGGTCCTCTTACTAATTATTCAGTCTCATCGCCATACTTCTCGGGTGATTGGGGCTTTCAGCGGCCGAAGCTATTCAGGCATTTGAGAACCTCGCCGGAGGAGTCTTCTCTCAGAAGAAATGGAATTGGAAAGATGACATGTTCAAGGCCACAAAGCTCGAGAAAGCGGTCAAAATTGTTGTGGAGTCGAGTCTTGGTCAGGGCCGTGCGGATGCACTAATGTATGAAGAAGGGCTCTCAAATGGCTGCCCGGCGTAAGTCAATCTACCCTTGATAGGGTCACGCCGCTATGTGAACTACTTCCTCCAACAGACCTTGATATCTTCAGTTTTGCATGCGCTCTTCGAGTATCAGATACCATACATCTCGCAAACCCAACCCTGTTCCGTATTTATGATGTGTCCCAGAACCAAGGCGATAATTGTGCCATATAGGAAGCCGCCCGGGCAACATCAGCCATACCAAACCTCTTTGAAAGTATACATATAGGACATCCTTCCTCCAGAGGTGAATATTTGGGCACAGGACATGGCTGAAATAGTCCAGTCAGCAGTCACTGCTGAAGCGGCACAGGTATTTGGAGAAAACGCACAAGTTGCTTGCATTGGAAGCATAGGAACTGGTCACAGTGCAAGCGCAGGACACGTTGGATCGGACGCTTCCCGGAAGCGGCTTCCATACATTCTTACGAAGAATATTGAAAGAATGGCTGCAGATTCTGAGAAAGTGGCTGTTGAGATGAACGAGAGATATAGAAATGTGCTTGGGATATATCATCGACTGGATGTTAACCGAGGATTACACTCCTTTTCACTCGATGAATGGAAACGACTAGGGGAAGTACGGGGGCATACTCAGGATTACATGAGATTGGATAACATTAATCAGCGCATTAATGAGGTGGTCAACGCATTAACCGGCTCCTCTTCTTATCAGACCTATAAAGCCGGACAGCTGTGTGGTCACTAGTGGTCGGCCATATAGATGATTGTTGTGACTTATTTCGGCCAGCTAAACTTATCTAACCCACGACTGATAAGGTTCTATTAACCCACGTGCCCCAGGACAAGGGTCTCCTCGCAGGCAATGATCGTTGTATTGAACGCAACGGACAGCCTCGAAAACGCACAGATCGTCAAAAGGATATCATGAAGTTGGGGGGATCATTCCGGTGATGAAGCCACCGTCTCTTTGGTCCAAGACACTCTACCAAACCGACAGCAGCCGTCGCTAGTCATTTCCGATGACTATGGTATACTCAAAGCCTTTCAGAACAAGACAGCCGCGATCATGTTCCAGCCAGGAATAAGAAGTATATACTCTTCTCTACCAGACATGCTGATTCAGCACAACCAGGGGCAGTAGAGACGGATAAAGGGTAAAAGAAGAATTTATAAGCCTTGGCTGGCTTCTTCAATATTAAAGATCATTCCTGAAAGATACTTCCAAACTCACTGTGATCTAAACAATCTCGAGTGCAGGGGCATATTCATCATAAAGAGGGCATAGGGCGGTCAAGAGTTACGATATGTACCCTTTCCACTTTCCCTACTGAGGCCAGGACAGGATGAGCTTTCAAGTTGGATAGAAAGACACAGGGTATGTTCGACTAGACGAGGCTCACTCGAAGAATGGCAAGTTGCAGCAGATCGACTCGAGATGGGATGCATATGATGAAGCTATAATTCTAATCAAAAGATCTGGTATCTACTTTGGAACCTATAGCTCGAAAATATTTTTAATATCTAGATATTCTATACGTTCCGTATGTACATAATGCTTCATTTGCCCTTCGCCACGTACACCTGGTCGCTTCCAAGAAGAACTCAGCCACCCAGACTACCCTCACCACCACTCACTCGGCCCCCTTCACACACTCCCTCAACCCCTCCGCCCACTCCCACGGCCTCCCCTCCTCCCCCGCCACGCTATTAAAATACTCCCACCCCATCACTCCCCCAAAACCCGGATACCACTCCCTCAACCCCACCACCGCCCTCTTCAACTCCTCAAACCCAACCCACCCCTGCCCATTCCCCGGATTCGTCAGCACCCCAACCACCACCTTCTCCGCCCTCCACCCCCTCTCCAGAATAGCATGATACTGCCCCAACTCCCCCCAATTATTGTAAAACTGCGTATGATAGCACTCAATACTGCCCCCCCGCATCACCTCCAGCGCCTCATAGTCGAACCCCGACAGATGCGGCAGCCCCAGCAAGGCCGTCGCAACAGGCGCCAGCGTGACGAGGAACCCGGCGCCGAAATCGCCCTTCAGCCGGTCGATCAGCCGCATTATCCCCGCCAGCGACATCTCCTCCTCGACGTCCAGGTCCAGCCCATCGAACCTCCTCTCCCGCACCAGATCCCGCAGCGGAGCATAAAACGCCTCAAACACCTCGTCGCTGCCATCCAAGCGCGTGAAACTGCCCGGGGCGGCCCCGCCCAGCATGCCGAGCACTTTGACGCCAATGTCCTGGAAGATGGCGAGCTCGGCCCATAGCGGGTCGTTTTTGGGGTGCGCGGGCGGGTCGTCGTTGAGGGTGATGTCGCCGGGGCGGGCGTTGAGGTGGATGGCGGCGATGATGAGGTGGGTGGGGCCGATGTGGGAGGTCGCTTCGGTGAGGAGCGGGAGGAGGGAGATGTAGGTGCCGTGGTGGTAGTGGGTTTGGTGGTAGCAGACTATGCGGGGGGGTTGGGGTGCGGGCGGGGGTGGGATTAGGGGAGGCATGGGGTGGGGAGGTGCCTTGGCTGAGCTAGGGGTTGGGATGCTGGATTGGGTGGTTTTAGCGATAAGGCTAGTAGCCAGCCCTAGCAGTCCTTTCCGGTGTTTACTTGAATTCGGTTAGAGCTATCTATGCTGCTTTAATATGAAGATGCGGTGCGTAGGTATAGATCTTCTTTGATATTACAGTAACCACTCAAAGACCATTGAGGTTTGATCGATAAGTAAATTATCCCATAACGAAACTTAGATCAACCATTCTCAATGACTGTAGACTTCAGCAATCTCTTCGTCTTCCAAGCCATCACCCTTTGAGCCCATGTATCACAACATATAACCACTTAATGCGTATTCCTACTAATGGTAGACTTTGTTCGCTTTGAGCTACATCAAAGCTCTCTTGTTATGTCCACTGTGCGTTGTGCTGATAATTGTTCTTCGACTCAGCATAGAAAAGGATATGAAGAGTTATTGCCAGAATGTTCAAGGTCAGGCTAAGCAGACTTGAGTACCGGCAGGACTTGAAAGTCAGTAAATGACAACCAGCCAGAATCGTTACAGACCGCATATCAGAAGAAACACCACTCTTGTCAACTCGTTGTAAGCAATCATAGATCTCGGTTCAACATACCCACACGTTGATTCCATCCTATTGACAGGTTGAAAGAATATACTTTGACTTGAGCTGATCTGTAAAGGATGTACGACTAGGAGGATTGGAAGAAAGAACGTTCAAATGGGATCTTGACACCAATTTACCGATTAGTCTTGCAGTGACGGCCTACTTGGCTATCGCTTGTTTTTTTATTGATTTTTGTTCCACTTGCGGAGGTCCCTATAGAGTGAGCAGTCGTAAGCAAGGCATACATCCAGCATATATCTCTGTCTTGTTGCTACAGGAGCAGAAGGGGCCATTGATGATATGAAAACGTCAAGACTTGGCTTTAGAGGTCCTTTAACAACAGGAAAGCTTCAAGGTTGTGATGCCGATCCCCTGTTGATGTACTGTAGACAGCTATGGGGCTCTCTTTTGATTGTAATCCGAAGGGTTGACATATAATGTGTCCTCGTCCATTTATTGGTCTCTTTATGCTCTTCATCTGGCTACAAAGGATTCCTGGAGATAACTGAGAAGTATACGGCTTGAGAGAAGGAGGTCGACAAAGTGTCATGATATCGCACTAACGTCAATAGGCAATCCCAAGGCCCCTTGTGATGCTTTGCGTTCTAGCTCCATTTTGCCTCTGCACCATGGAGGGTCAGCACGCACCGCAATAGGTTCGGGTTCGTCACAGTAGGTAGAGGCACAACCTGCTTCTGCGGCCTGCCAAAAGATGTGCCCTTTGCCGCCCGCAGCGTGGCGCCACCCCTCATATCTCAAAGCCTCACCACCTACTGCCCGACCGACCTCCAAGGCTTGCTCTGGCTGACCTCTCATGTCCATCAAAAGGCGTAAATAGCGATAGCCATGGTAATCTGTTGGATCACAGGTTCTGTAGAGTAGTCTTCACGCGTAGAACGTGGTGCTTGAGGTACAATGAACTGTAGTGCTTGTGATTTGTCTGATCTGTCGTGGGAACTTGGAAATTGCATTGGCGGAATCAAGGTGTGGCTGACGGACATCGCGACTCCAGTAGATACTGGCAACCTCCACTGTTTGCTCCCCAAGCCTAATCATCCACCCTCCACCTCTGACAATCATCTGCTTGTCGCACAACGTCGCCAGCAATCAAGGCTGGCATCTCTTCGTCAAAAGGCTGCGCAAAGTCCCTCATTCTCCTCTCGCTACGGTCGCATAACGTTCCGCAAGCAAGACGCCCGCACACACTATTCTATTGACGCTTCAACTCGACAGCTCAACAAGATAGCAGGAATCACTCGGGTATATATGAAAAGGGAAAAGACTCGAAAGCAGTCTCTCTGTCCGTCCAGGCGTGAAGCCGGTTATCGCTGGAAAGAGCTTGGGGTACGGCGAAATCCCGACAGTGGAACCAGGAGTCACACAATCGCGTTATCAACGACGGACCGGTGCGACAGGCGTTTCAAGGCCTCAGGGAGGGGTGAGATTAGCCCCACATGAGCGACGACATTGCGCAAGCGCCTAGAGAGGATATTTTACCATCGAGTGCAAATGCCAATGCCAATCCAAATACCCATCCCGCATCTTCCGCAGAGACCTACGGTACGCTCAAACAGAGACAAACACCGAATCTCCGTTCTTCTACTAGGAGATCAAATATGCTGACAGTAAAAGCAGATAATTCCTCTCCCTCGGAAGCCAATCCTATTGTTGCCGGCTCTGCATACAAAAACTCCACCTCAACGATAACACCAGGTCTACCTATCGCAGACGCGCCAGTTAATTACACCAGGGGCTCCACTACATTGATTGGGTCAGTCTCAAACCAGGACACTACATCAGAGGGACGGCTTGGGCCAGGGGTACCAATACGCTCGTCCTCCAATTCCAAGTTGAATCCGTCAACTGCAAACCCAATGAATAGCCAAACCGCTGATGATCAGGTTCAATACCCTCAGTCTGGGTCCACAGGGAGTATCAAGGCGAATAAAAGAAGTGGCAGCATTGCGAGTAGCAAGCGATCAAGAAACGAGAGGGTGGTTGCGCCGATCGCTGGCGGTGAGGAAAAACCGGGATTGGAAAGTCCGGAACCTGTACCTGCTGCAACAAAGTCGAAGAAGCGAGGCGTATCGAAATTCATCTCCTTCTTGAATTGTTGCAGTGCGCCAGACAATGCAAATCCGGTTGAACTCGAAGACCAGGCTGTTCCAGTAAAAAAGTCAAAACCGTTACAGGCAAATCAGGGTAGGCAAGCGACGCCGGCAACCAAAGCGAACGCCAGCGCAGCGGAATCTAGTACTGGGGAATCTAAAGAAGGTGCCCCAGAGAACATTGGAGGCCCGCCCTACTCAGAGCTAACTGCGGCGGCAAAGCCAACGATGTCGAACCAAAACGCGGGAGATTCTGTATTAACAGAAAAGCCAGCTATACCCGATGAGGCAGAGCCGGTGCTTAGAGAGAATGAGAATCTACCAAGCGGAACCCGAAACCAGCCTCTACCCCCTTTGCCAATCCCTAGCAATCCCAGTGTAGAAGAGGAAACTTTGCAGCCGGACTTGACTACAACCTCGGGTGTCATTGCCTCGGCAGAGCCATCCACCTCGCCAACAGACGAACAGAATTTATCAGAGCTAACCCCGGCGATCGATGACAGGACACCTCAACAAACGAAGAGAGATAGTGACGTACAAATGGTGGATGCCCCTCCCATTGCGCCTGTCCCAGAGGAGACTGCGAGCAGTCCACCAACTAGAGATGCCACGCAGACGCAACTAAATTTACCGCCTCCTCCACCAAGAGGCAGTCAAGATCGACCGGCGGCTGGCGTAAGTCGGACAGCTTCGACCGGGGTTACACCGAATGAAAATCAAAAGTGGCTACTTCCTCCGATACAACCTCGATTCAGGGGTAAGAAGTGCCTCGTTCTCGATCTTGATGAGACCCTTGTCCATAGCAGCTTCAAAGTTCGTTTCCGAGACTCAATGAATCATGCTATAAGCTAATCGTATTCAGATACTTCACCAAGCCGACTTCACGATACCGGTCGAGATTGAGGGTCAATACCACAACGTATATGTGATCAAAAGACCAGGCGTTGACCAATTCATGAAGCGTGTAGGCGAGCTGTATGAAGTCGTAGTATTTACGGCCTCCGTCTCAAAAGTAAGATCCCCGTTAGCCCAATCTCTTGCTCATCTAACATCTATTAGTACGGTGATCCACTACTAGATCAACTTGACATTCATGGCGTCGTGCATCATCGATTATTCCGGGAAAGCTGCTACAACCACCAAGGCAACTACGTGAAGGATCTCTCACAAGTAGGCCGCGATCTACGAGAGACAATCATCATCGACAATTCTCCGACTTCATATATTTTCCATCCGCAACACGCCGTGCCAATCAGTAGCTGGTTTTCCGACGCACACGACAACGAACTTTTGGACCTGATCCCCGTCCTGGAAGACCTCGCGGGTTCCCAAGTCCGCGACGTCAGCATGGTACTCGATGTAGCGTTATAGCCTGGCCTCGAAGTCCTCATATCCGATCGACGCATCAACATCATCAGCGAGCGGCGTTCTCGATAAACTCGGTAATAGATTGTGCCGTGTAAATTTTGTAATAAGATTAATTTTTTCTTTCACCGCACCACCGGGTCTGATATCTTCATCGCCCGGGATCATTATTGCGTGGAGCATAGTGTCGAGCAGAAGACCTGACAATTTGTAAAAAGAGAGAAAGGGGCAAGATATCAAAAGACCATTGGGACGCGCTTTTTGGGATACCTTTCTGGTTCTTCGTCGGCCCTCGGTTGGGCGCTTTTACTGTTATTGCCTCCCCTCATCGTTCGACCAAATAGCTCCCCGCGAGCATCTTTCTTTTGTTGCATTCCTGGCGGCGTAGAGTGCCGATACTCATTTCTAGCGGGCTGGCTCTCGTGTATGGTTTTTCTTGGTGACGTCAGCCATTGTTATAGGCATATGGAGAGCTTTGATGCATCAAGTAAAAGCTGGAATCATATCCATAGCTAAGTATTACTTTGGTCGCCGAAAGGCCCCGCCACCTATGAGCCCTATTCCATTGCAGTTACGCACTAGAACTTGTGATGTAGGTCTCGTGCTCCTCCAATGCCCGTGAACTGCATAAGGTACACAAGAAAGTGTGATAGTTATGGAAATGTTCCTGCAGAGTAATGCATTGTTCGGTCATTGGTGGAAGCACGAGTACACTTGAATAGGACTTGTTGTACTCCAAGTTGCCCTTGATAATCTCAGTGATATTGAAACATGACAACAGTCATTCATATGAGGACATACATATCATGTGGTAAACAAGCCCCTAAGCTTTTTGGCACATGAGAATGACGGCGGAACCCGGTTCCGCCCGGTTGCCATATCGCATATTCGACAGTTCTGCTTGACTTTCCGAGCACCATAATTTCTAGGCTGCTGCATACCTAGGGACTGATTGCTACTCACAAGCTAGCTTATTTAGGCAGTCGACAAGGTCGTTTATCTCATACCCATAACGTGATGGACCCCCCCAATGCCCCCAACGCCCCTTCCCCCACCAATGGCTCCTCTCTGCGAGACAGCAAGGGTTGGGATGGCAAGCTACGTTTGGATAAAAAAGCAGTCATCACGAACGCCGAAGTGCTCTCGGACCCTGAATACTCAGATGAAGATGCGCTGCCGGTAGAGCAGATAAGTGCAGACGAGGGTAAGTTCAGCTTGTCATTCTCATTAGGTTCGCTAATTTCTTGCCGCGGCAGATCTGCTCGAAGACTATGAGCTAGATACTGATGTATGCTGTGCTGGCGGGACTTGCTTATCGAAGATTGTACTGATAGATGCGTGCTAGGACATCGATCTCGTCCATTGCCGCATATCCTCTATACCTGCCCTACGTCTTGAACGCTTCGCTCAAGTTCAGGTACCCAATCCTAACTAGGGAATATGAAGAGAATGAAAGTTGAAGCTTACAGTAGCTGTTGACAGAAAATATGCCTCCGCCAGAACCAGATATCCCACATCGATGTTCCTAGCAGTCTTGGCTCGTCAATTGAGGACCTGGACCTATACGATAATCTTATATCACATATCAAGGGCTTAGACAGCCTCATACGCCTCACATGCTTAGATCTCAGCTTCAACAAAATCAAGCACATTAAGAATGTAAACCACCTGAAGGATTTGAAGGACCTCTACTTTGTGCAAAACAGGATACAGAAGATAGAAGGGCTTGATGGGTTAGCCAAGCTGAGGAACCTGGAGTTGGCCGCGAATCGGATAAGAGTATGTTGGTGTATCAATATCAGGGTTTGGATATTGATTGTGCTATAGGAGATGGAAAATCTGGATACTCTGACTGGACTAGAAGAGCTATGGCTGGGCAAGAACAAGATTACCGAAATAAAGGTAAGGAGGACTGGTTTGATTTGAGACTTGTTGCTGATAGTCCAGAAGAACATGTCATCTCTCCTCAACCTCAAGATTCTGTCTATACAATCAAATCGCCTGACTCGAATTTCGGGCCTTTCCGATCTATCTAACCTCGAAGAACTCTACATTTCCCATAACGCTCTTCCGGAAATCTCTGGTCTCCATAGCAACTCCAAACTCCGCGTCCTTGACATATCGAACAACCTGATCTCTCATCTGACCAATCTTAAGCCACTTACAAATCTCGAGGAAGTATGGGCTTCATCAAATCAAATCTCTTCGTTTGAGGAGGTAGAGAAAGAGCTAGCGGACAAGAAGGAGCTGAGCACGGTTTACTTTGAAGGGAATCCGTTGCAGACCAGGAGTCCAGCCTTGTACAGGAATAAAGTTCATTTGGCATTACCGCAGATTAAACAGATTGACGCGAGTATGCTGCAATCCCCGCCCTTGCCACATGCCTCGCGTATGGCTACAAGCTGACTCCTCTGTAGCTTATGTACGAGTATCCTGATGGAGCTTCAAGACGGTTCATAGTACGTCTCTAGAAGTAATGGCGTCGGTAGCTGAGCTCGCTGGATCATAACACTCTCCTGGCCCAATCGGAATTTAGACGGGTGGAAAGCAGCAGCGATGCATGACTGTACCTTTCTGAATAATGCCACATCAATGATGCATTTCAAGTGGACCTATTTCCTACATTGGGTCTATCCATTGATGATTCAGCCGCCCAATCTTCCGCAAGAGATTGCCGATATTCCCCGTACCCCCAGTGCCCCATAACAGTATTTAGCCTCCGAGGCACTGTTTACTGAAAGTACCTACATGATGTCATTGTGGGGGTTTGGCGGGGCAAAACACAAAACACAAAACACAACAACTGATCTTTTGCCGATGAAAAATCTTCCAGTAAACATAGTCAAGCCTTTTCTTCGGTTGGTGTTGGACTGTTCATTCTAGAGCATAAAGGAGCAGTTGTATTAACGCCAATAGCACCTCTCCAGGTTTTACTCGTCGATCTTCAATTGTATATAAGAACTTTACATTTCCCATTCGAATTCAGCCAAGAACTACAAGAGCATACGCCAGCATGACTACCCCAAGCGTCAAGTTGAACAGCGGCCACCAGATGCCCATGGTGGGCTTTGGGTATGTTGAGCGGAAAAACTGGGCTTCAATTCTACACTGACATTTTGATAGGCTATGGAAAGTCAACAACGACACATGTGCCGACCAAGTCTACAATGCAATTAAGTCAGGCTACCGTCTATTTGACGGCGCGTGCGGTACCTGGAGTCTTAACCGATTGTCCATCGCCCAATGATTGCTGATTTCTTCAGATTACGGCAATGAGGTCGAGTCCGGCCAAGGTGTTGCCCGTGCGATCAAAGAGGGCATCGTAAAGCGCGAAGACCTCTTCCTCGTCTCCAAACTTTGGAACTCCTTCCACGACGGCGACAAAGTCGAGCCCACCTGCAAAAAGCAACTCAAAGACTGGGGCCTCGACTACTTCGACCTCTACATCGTCCACTTCCCCATCTCCCTCAAATACGTCGACCCCTCGGAGCGGTACCCCCCGGGCTTCACCTATGACGGCAAAAACGTCGTTCCTGGAAAGGCTAGCATCCAAGAGACATGGACCGCGATGGAAGAAGTCCAGAAGAAAGGTCTGGCCAAGAGCATCGGCATCAGCAACTTCAACGGCCAGCTCATCATGGATCTTCTCCGCTACGCCAAAATCCGCCCTGCAACCCTGCAGATCGAGCATCACCCCTACCTTACCCAAGAAGGCCTCCTACGCCTCGCCCAAAGCGAGGGACTCGCCATTACTGCATACTCGTCCTTCGGCCCGCAATCGTTCCTGGAACTCGACATGCAAAAGGCCAAGGATACGCCTCTGTTGTTCGACAATCCTACCATCAAGTCCATTGCGGAAAAGCACGGCAAGACGCCCGCGCAGGTGCTACTGAGATGGGCGACGCAGCGAGACGTGGCCGTTATCCCGAAGAGCAACAACCAGGCGCGGCTGAAGCAGAACCTAGAGGTTACGGGGTTCGACTTGGAGAAGGGGGAATTGGAGCAGATTTCAGGGTTGAATAAGGGACTGAGGTTTAATGATCCGTTGAATGTGAGTTTTCCTTCAATCCTTCCTCTTCCATTGCAGTTTTCGCTTCGCCGCTCTATGATTGAGTGTCTGCTAATAGGCTATATGGGAATTAGTACGGCGTCAACCAACCCATCTACGTATAAGACCGTTTCTCAAACTGTTCTGGATAGGAAGACCTAGCTAGCCATATTTGCATCGTACATATCAAAAGCCATACACCCAAACCCAGCTCTTTCCACGCATGCACATCCGCCTTGACTAAACTACAACCCGCTCCCCTCCATACTGTACATCCACAATACCCCTAACATATGTATAACCAACCCCCCAACCAACCCCCCATTAAAATCCCCTCCCTACCTACCTACCAAGCCCCGACCGCCCATCACACGAACACCCCAACTCAGCGCGACCTCACCGCAAACCCCGCATCCTGAACATGCTCGAAACAACAACAACAACAACTCAACACCCACTTCCACCACCTCCCCACTCCGCACCCCCACACTTCCATACCTTCCCTCTCCACTCATAACCCTCCTCCCCCCCCCTCATTCCCCACGACCCTGCCACATACCTCAGCAGTACTCGTACCACCATACCCATACCCCCCTCCCACCCCTCCCACCCATTCCATTCATCCCATCCCCCCCCCCTCATCTCCCATCAAATCCCACTCGCGCACCACTGCGCCTTCTCAGGTTTTCCGCGCTAGGGTTCTCTATCACTACTACTACCACCAACTACGCTGCCGTGAACGAATGGAATCGCGTGATGCAGCGACGTTTCGACCATGTTTGTTTTTTAAAACGGATATCAGTTGGGGTGGTTTTCTGAGTCTTGATGGGATTATCATGCGGGGGAATGGACACCGCGAACGAACGAACGAAACCCACGCTCTCCTGCTTAAACGACTAGTAGCCGCTTTAGACCCGCCATCCTCGATCCGCCGTGTTTCTAGCTCCCTACGGCAACGATTGATACCCCCTACCAGCTGACTAAACTGCCCCCTTTCTCCTCTTCCCATATGGTTCCCTTTCTGTTCGGATGAGTGATGTCAAAGTGGCCGAGCAGTTGCGTAGACACGGGAATAGGCAGTGGGCCTGCTTGGTTACACGTGTTTGTGTTTGAGGCGGGAGAGGGGGGGAGATGGAGATGGAGATGGGGGAAGTGGTCGGGAGGAGAATGGGAGGAGGGATGGTGATTGGGTGGTTGGGGTTGGGGTTGGGGTTGGGACGCGAGATGAGGAAGAGGGGGGGGGACGAGGGGGGGGGGTGGGGTGGGGTGGAGTGGAGGGTTTGACGAAGGGGATGAACGGGGTTTCTGGGGAAGAGGGTTTCGATAGGAAGGAGGTGGCGTTGAGGGATTGAGTAGATGTGGAGGTCTAGATCTAGAGCGAGAGGGAGAGGGAGAAAGAGGGAATTTGGTATATCTGAGATAGAAAATATTATACAGATTCTTACAGAGACCCACCTCGTCCCTTCTCCAACATTCCCGTTTGCTGCATGTCCACCCAATCACCTACTAAAACCCCATCAAGAGTGTCTCCAGTATCCGCGCACAGCAGGCATAGGATACTGAAAACAACGCTCTTGAAATGACACACTCTGCTCTCCACTTCCCCCTCTCCCCAACAGCTATCACCTATGAAGCAAATTTCCTCGTAATCTTTGCGATAACTATCGTACATAGATCCCGTTAGCTACGTCCATTTACGCATTCCATTCCATCCCCGTCTCGTGTCGGATGGTACAGAAGGGGGAGAGTGTAGGAGAGAACATGGAAGGAGAAGGGAGAAGGGAAAAGACTTACTGTGCAACGCTACAACGCTGAAGATGAACCCAAGACTCAGCACAAGCACGACCACAGGGTCGACCTTCAGACCGGGCGATTCGTCGGTGTAGAGGCCTAGTTAGGGGGTGAAGGGTTAGCGAGCAGTATAAAGAGAGGTGCTTTCTGCCATTATGTGATTGTAAGGTCTTGGAAGTTGGGGTCCCCTTTTCCGCTCCTCTCCTCGAAGCTGTTTCAAAGCCCCGTAGAATCCTCCTAATCATCCATTCAACCTTCCCCCCAGCAACTTCGCAACCGCTCACGCAAAACCTCCCCACCACCTCAACCCCTTCCCGAGATCACAAGAAACTCAAATACATACGCAACATCGTACTACTGCTCCCCCCGGCGCCCGCCGCTCTCGTCGACGTCGGCCGCGCATTTGCAACTTTATCTGCGCGGTCGGCGGCTGCTTTTCGTCGAATGACTGTTTTTGCGCCACCGGGAGGACTGGAGGGGCGGGCTGTGGTGCCGGCGGAAGGGGAGATGGGAGGGGAGGACGGGGGTGGGGAGCTCTGGGAGGGTGGTTAGCGGAGAGCATGGGGAGATTTTAAGGACTAGGAGGAGTAGACGGGGAGGAGGGAATAATGAAGCGGTCCAGGAGCGAGGAGAAGCTTGAGAAGGGTTGCGAAGTGGTTCTCAATGGATAATCGCGAAACCGGAATGGGAGAGGCAAACGTACCATTGCGATTGAAAGAGCGTAACAGTATCGGGGAGAAGGTTCTCAGACTCCGTGGAACGTTGTTACTGTTGAAAGGAAGGTAGTTGAAGCCAGGTGTGATTTTGCTGGTTGCTCAAAGGACACGCTCGACAATTTTGGCGATGAGTTGCGGCAACGCTAGTTGAGCCTTACAAGGCTGAACTCTGGGGTTTTGGGCCATCAGGGGACAAAAGTCATAGAACAGTAAGCGGCAAGCATCTGCGGTCAAGGCTTCCCTATCAATCCCAAAAACAGCATTATCTTAATTCATATCCTATGAGCTTACAGTTAATTTTATCTGGATAGCTGTTTGCGTCGTCTGAACATGGATAGATAAATCAGTAATGGATAGGTTGATTGTGTAGAAGGCAGATATATATATAGGGCCGAAATTTATGACTTTTGTGCCCCCACTGATGGGCTGGCACGTGATGGAATAATTGTAGGAAATTGAGGATTCCAAGACTCGAACGGCATTGTTCTTACGAAGGATTGGCTGACTGGGGTTTGCCAGATCGGGATAAGCATATCTTTTTGTGTCACAGCGTTTACTGCCATCTGCCTGCAATAAGACACTTTGGAAAGGTAAGGTAGCTTTTGGTAGCTTTTGGCATCAGGCGGGTAGTCTTTTCTGCTGCAAGCCACATAATCCTTGCCGTCTCCTAAATAGATCTAGACACAGCGGAGGTCTCCCCTGTCCCAAACTACAACCCTGCCACATATCAAGTCAAACTTAAGCAAAGGTCGAGGGTCGGTTGGCGGAGAAGATTTTCTTCGAGGTAGTCTTGGCAACGCGATGAGGAAGAGGGAATTTGAGGTCTTTGGTAAGAAGTTGCTTGATGTAGGGACGCTTGACGTCGTCTGTTTTTTCGATTTCGACAACTTTGAGGATCTGCAAAATCAATCTGTTAGCGGTTGTACGCCCCCGAAACGGGTAATTCGTATGCCTACATGAATTGACCTGAAACGAGCTCGATGTCTTGCCGCCATGTCCTGATAAAGAGCCTCTACCGCTTCCGTCCTTGACATCTCTCGGTACTCTTTGTACATGTTGTGGGTTCCAGATCTTGAGTCGTAGCGAATCCAGATACCAAAGTTCTTAACCTTTTGTGGGCGCTTCTCGTCTATCTGATCATTGCAACATCCGTCAGCATTTTCCCAAATCGAAATACGGATGCTCCTCTCTTCCATGATGGAACTCTTAGTTGTGGCAACGTACCACGTTCAGGCTGACAATCTCTCCGTTTGCCTTCTTGACCTTTCGTAGCTTCATCAAAAAGTACCAGAATCTTGACTTAGCGACAACGGTGTTGGGTGCGAATATTCGCATGCGGTAAAGCTTGGGTGTGGGATTGGTCTCTGTTGGCAGATGACGGCCAATCACCTGATATTCAATGAGGCGCCCTGGAGAAACTATCATCAGCATTTGAGCCTGACCCAATTTATGTTCCGTTAACGCCCTATCCGTTCAAAAACGCAAGTTCTGCCGGTTCTGAGAATTTTATCCAGTCCTCTCTTTACGTGGTCCACAGGGCAACACGCCCTGCGTAGCGTTTCAGAGAGAGGTCTTCTAGAACTGCTATGTGCTTTTTCTGATTTCCATAGCAGCAGAAAGCTGGAGGCAGTTTTTGTTCCGAGGACTGGGACTAGGAAGCGACGTTCCTTACACCAACACGAGGACGAGACGAGAGATCGCTAATTGCTTACCCATCTGGAGGAGTCAGTATTGGCCGTTCATAAGGATATCCCTAGACTTACAGTTGCGTTTGCTGGTGGTCAACTTCCGATCGCACAATTGTCGATTGATGGTTATTTTGGCATTGTGGTAGGGTTTGGTGGCCCTCACAAATAAGCGACGCACTAGAGACTTTAGCGTTATCTCTGAGCAAAATATTGTCAACACCATTCCAGCTTTCAATCTTATCGCCTTGATAAAAACGTACCTTTCTACGCTTTGTAATATGTCTATACTTTTTTACAGCTAACATATGTCGTTAACCAGCACGAAGTAGGGAAACCAGTGAGATGGACACACTTTTCCAAGACTTCAAGCAAGCCCAAGCCGTTGGATCGGGCCCTTTACTCGCAACAACAATCACTCCAATTACGCCATCAGTTGATCCGAATCGCCTACGTAAGTTATATGATGACAGCAACTCGTTTTCCATTGCCAGTGATATAAGATACGGCCTCCTAGATCATAAGCAAACCGATCTCAGGTTCTCAAAGGCAGAAGGAACTGCCTGGGTAGACGTGTACGTGGCATACTGGAAAGCATTGGGAGCAGTTTTTGAAGCAGAAAATGGTGGACCCGACTTTGATTGGACGAAGGCGTATGACGCATGGAAAGAGGTAGCAAACGCTCTGATAAGAGGGTACAGCTCGGCTGGGTTTGGAGCTTGGACTATGCCGTGTCTTTATGTGGCAGGGAAATACCTGCGCATCTTCGCTACCAAGGCGGATGATGGTATTAAAGAAGGTGGAAGTAACGGCAATGCTACATTTGAGGATGATATTGTAGGGCAGAGTGGAGGACATGAGAAATTGGAGGATGCAGCGAGGGTTCTGAATCGGATGTTTACTCTGTGTATTAGTGATAGGTATGTAGATGTAGAATCAAAAGAACGTTCTGTTATTATCTTCACGAGTGCTTGACTAAGGGTCAACTAGGGCACCACTTGAAGAGTCAAGAAAATGGGGCCTCTACTACATCACCAATCTTTTATTCAAGACGTACTTTAAGGTATATCTTGAATCGCGAAATTTCATCGAAGACAGTACTAAGAGCATTGTTTTAGCTCAACTCGATTAGCTTGTCCAAGAACATCATTCGAGCACTTGACGCTTCGAGGGTGGATATGCCTCCTTTGGACGGGTTTCCCAAATCCCATATCGTCACCTTCAAGTACTATGTCGGCGTCACTCTCTTTCTTGAAGAAAGCTACGCTCTGGTACGCATGCTTCCGTTTGTCTCAACAGCCGTCTCCACTTGCTAGTCTCTATACTTTTTCTCTGAATACTGACATGGAAATAGGCACAAGAAACGCTCACCGCGGCCTACCTAATGTGTCACAGATCCTCAACCCGTAACAAAGAGTACTTTTCCCAAGCCCCTCTTCCCCCGTTTTCCCCTTCACTGACATATCAACCTTGCAGACTAATCCTGACTTACCTAATCCCCACCCACCTCCTCACCACCCGCCGCCTCCCAACCTCCACCATCCTTAGACCATACCCCCGCCTTCACGCCCTCTTCTACCCCCTCATAACCGCCATACGCGCCGGCAACCTCTCCGCCTTCGACGCCGCTCTCAACGCCGGCGAAGATGAATTTGTCAAAAGACGGATTTATCTGACGCTGGAGAGGGGGAGGGATGTGGCGCTGAGGAATTTGCTGAGGAAGGTGTATGTGGTCGGGGGGAAGGAGTCGAGAGTGCCGTTGGGGATGTTTACGGCGGCCGTGAGGGTAGGAGGGAACGAGGAGGGGGTGGAGGGGGTGGAGGGGGATGAGGTCGAGTGTTTGCTTGCGAATATCATATACAAGGTCCGTCTTTTCGTTCTCATCTCTTCCAACCGCTCCGTCCCCTTGCTATCCCGTTACCATTTCCATCGTCTGCCTAACGGCCATAAGTGCTCAATCATAACTTCCCCTCCACGGATCCCCTCCCCTCGCTCACCCAAACTAACCCGCACACGACATAGAACATGATGAAAGCCTACATCGCCCGCGACCGCGGCCTCGTCGTCTTCAGCAAAAGAGGCGACGCCTTCCCCGGCACCGGCATCTGACCCCTTCTCGGTCTCTCTCACACCACACACGCTGGCACGCCATTTACGCTAGACACTGTATCCACCAGTCCCCAGAAAACAACAACCCGTGACCGAGTTGCGCTGGCAGAAAAGAGCCAACCGCCCCCCTTTCGAGTTTGCCTGAACCACAAGGCCCCCAACCACCTCGTCCCAGGCACCCATCCGTCAATCCCACCGCTCTAGCCTCTTATCCACGCAAAAAAACCCCGTATGCCCGTCCCAACCAATCAGCACACCACGCCAAGAGCTGCTCTATCTTTTTTCTTTCTTTTCCGCACTACTGTATGTATGTATGTATGTATGCTAACCGACTTAATGTTTCACTTTCACATTACTAGACAGGAAAGGAACAATCCATACCACTGACCGGCTCCATCATCTTTCTCCAACATAAACCATCACATCACCGGTATACATACATATCACCACGGAACCCCCCCCCTCTCTCTCTCTCTCCCAACCATAGCACCACCATCATCATCCGCGCCAAAACTGATGATGCCAGGCGAGCGCGATGCGGACGACGACGTTCTGCAGGGTCCACCCACACCCCCTTCCCCTTTTCCCCATCCCGTACTATACTATACTCCCAGCTACTCTACATAGGTCCAACCCCCCCCCCCCCCCCCAAAAAAAATTATGACTCACCGATTCGATTACTCATCTCCTGTGCCGTGTTTAGGGGAAGCCAGCCAAGTACGGGAGTAGACTGTTTTTGTGAGTCTTTGCATATACATATGCATATGTGCGTGCTTGCGTGCGTTCGTGGGATGCGGGCTTGGAATGGAATTGTGGGGGGTGGGGACGATAGGTAGGTACATAGTAAGTGCATATGTAGATGGATAGATGCATGCGTGGGATAAGGTAGCAAGAAAGATACCTTAGCGAGCGAGCGGGTTTATACTGCGCAATGAAGGGGGGGGGAGGGGGCAATGTGACTCTGCGCTTTGCAGGCAGCTACTGTAGCTACATACCTTGATAGGCGGCAAGCAGCGAATAGGCAGCAAGCAGCAGAATCGTACTCGCGTTACTCGCATTTTACTATCTAGCAGATAACGGGTCTCACGCTCAGCTCACTGTTGCAAACCTTGCTTGTAGACAATAATCTAGAACAGCAGAAAGCTGTTGATCCGCTTGCTTAGGGATATCTATAGTGAGAAGGAGTTGTTTTATTCCACTCTCATGTCCTGGGGGTCTTATTGCACGCTTTAATCCCTCAGCAGCGCAGCCATTCCGGAACCATCTCCGTGCAACCGGGAGAGAAATACTATCACAAGAAGCTTTTTTCCACCCCCTGAGAAAAATTGCTTTTAATAGAGCGGGGAATGACAGTGTAGAAGAAGTGATGTAATATACATGGGTTTTTGTAGAAGTAGTAATAGTAGCAGTAGCAGTAACAGTGACAGGAGGAAGGGGAATAGGAAGGGGAAGCACGCCGGACGCCTGGTATCGAGCCCACAGTAGATGATAGGTTTTTATATACATGGTAGATGGGTGCAAGGAAAGGTGGAAAGGCAATGAGCCAAGGAGAGGAGGCTGGAGTGGCGTATGCCGCAGGTTATGGATGGTTGTAGTGGCGAGGGAGTGTGGAGGGATGTCGGTGTATGTGGGTGATGACGGTGGAGGTGTTGAAGACGGAGATGGGTGATATTAGCGAGACCTTGGTGGCGTGGACTGATGAAGTAGAGAAGTTCAAGGACTGGTGGATAGTGCCGAACGAGTTGTGTTGTGTGCTCGGTGACGTTTCCACTTGGAGGACTCCAGCACCATGGAAGCCAGCAAGGCTAACGAGGCGACTTGGTGACGTTGGTGATATCGTCCTACATACACGTCAGCAAGTCTGTCGCCTAGTCCTCGATATGAGGGGAAAGAGTAACTTACCATATGATTGCACATGGCGACGAAGAGGTCAAAGAACCTACCATCAACGCCGTTAGTCCAACTTCCCTGGAAAGGCACCAGCAATACAAGAACTCACAACCTCCCACCCCCCTCCATCTCCATCTGCATCGTCCCACTCCGCTTAAACGTCGACCGACTGCGTATAATCAGCGCCAAATAGTGCGCTCGTAATTTCGAATCGCTATCTGGCGTATTGGCGTACGCAAACCGCGCACTAGCCAGGATAGTCGAGCATTGAATGCCAGACTGCAAGCCTTGCTTTCTCAAAGCAAGCCGCTTCAGCTCGTCAAGCCCGTACTTTTCCGCCGTGCAATACAGCAGCGTGTCCTTCAGCAGCGCCAGTCCCGTGCCCGCATGCACGACCGTACTTTCCACCGCCCCCCTCCCGCCATTGTTGCCCTCGGCGCCCTCGAGCTCCCACGCGTTGCGGCGTTTGTTGTGCAGCAGGCGCGGGTAGTAGTCGCCTTTGTAGAGGTATTCGAGCACGGAGGAGAAGATCTCTGGGAGCTCGTCGGGGAGGTTGATGCGTTTGGAGGCGGATTCGAGGAATTGGCCGCGGCAGATGGCGGCGAAGAAGGGCGAGGAGGAGAGGATGGATTCGTGGGCGGCGAAGAGGCGTTGTTCGGGGCCGACGCAGAGGGTGATTATGGGGGAGGTGAGGGTGCTGTTTTGGAGCACGGGTTAGTGAATATTAAGACTTTGCAGAGGGGTTGCTCACCTTCCGGTGGGAGGGCTATTGTCGGGTTTGCGTGGTTTCTCGGTTTTCTTGCTAGCAGTTTGCTCTCGGAAGGATCTCTTGGATTTGCTGGGAGCTGTGGATTTGGTGGCACGATGCTTCGAGAAGCTCTCGTTGTGATGAGAGCGTCGTGCAAACATGGTGGAATCGTCGTGAGCGATGGATTAGTTGCAAGCACGCTGCGAGCGATGGAAAGCAGTAGCATTCAAAGAGCAGGCAACATTGACCGTTACAAATGCAATTGGAATTGGAATGCCTCAGTACAATCAGGCATCAATCGAGCATCTGGAGCATTACGGCTGCAGGAAAGAAAAGAAAGAAAGGGAGGGAAGAGCATGATGATATATGCGTCTTGTAGAGTCATTGCGCTAAATTCTCATAGGCATCCGGGGGAGACGTGACTGTTCGGGGGGTGACAGGGATGCAACGCGTAAAGTGGTACACGAGTCCGACCCGATGTCACATGATGGCTCAACTCGAATCTTCTTTGGGACGGCTAAGTCATTGGCGCACCGGGTTCTGGGGTTTTGTGCAACGTGGGACGACTGCTAGCAGGCCTGGCAGAGTTGCTATCAGACGGCCGAAAGCAAGATTGTGCTGTAACGCGGTTTCACTTGTGTCAGCTTTGGCACGCCCGAGTCTGCGGGGAACGTTTGCCGGCAAATTTGCTCCAGGGGTTGGGGATTGGCTTTGGCTTGGGCTTTGGCTTTGACCTGCGCAGCTGGACGAGGAGACTTGTCGATGTGGTACGCTGGAACAGTTAATGACGGCGAATGCGATGAGAGCCAACCGGAGTCTCAACAATGGATCATTCGTGATCTTGAACAGACGGTGTCGTGAAAGTTTAGAGAAATCTCTTCTACACTTCAAATTGACTAGGTCGACACCGCGAGAGCTTTTGCATGTGCGAAAAGCGACCGGCAGACTCTCCACATCCTCCACTAGTTCCACGCTATTTCGCTAGTCAGGAACCGGCAATTTCTCGAGATTTGTCTGATTGTCTTCCTCTGTTGGCTTGAACTTGATCGTCGAATCGAACGATGGCCAAACAAATGCCATCGACTCGGCAACGATTTACAGCCATGTGATTGGCTACCGACCTAGTCACTGGGCGTAAGCCTCAATATAAACAAGTGGCAAACATTTGATACTGTAATGGGCTTGTACAACTGCTATTTTAGATACAAGTCACGATCGGAAAAACATATGCTACCGAAAAGGAATTGTATTGCCAGGGGTACCTAATGCTCTATAACTGATGCTGGATAAATAATGCTGTACATAAATCACTTTTCATTCCGTGCCATTCCAAACGCGAAAGCGCCGGGACCGACAACACGCCTCCCCGACTCAGTTGGAAAGGCCAGTGAGGCCGCGGATCTTCGAGTACTCGGAAAGCTCCTCCTCGGTAGGACGAGCCGCCACCCCGGAACAACGGATCGGATCTTGGTGCGAACGACGACGGAGGGTAAATCGATGCATCGCCGACCCGGCATCAAGGATCTCGTAGCCGGTGATCTTGTAGACGCCGTCGTATCGGAGGCCTTTGGAGGGGCGGTAGTTGTTGTCTTTGGCCAAGGTCGCCGAACGCAGAACACGAACGTCCTTCGCCTCCTCGTGGGCTTTCTTCAACATCTTGGTCCCCGCCGAAGCTTCTCCACCCGCGCCCGACGTCCCACAGTACTTGACCATGTTGCCCTCGTCGACGTCAGAGTAACCGCCTCCGCCAAGGACAATCGAGTACGCCCACTTGCCCGCCTGGCCATGAATTCCTCCTTCGAGCTCACCGTGAGCTCCGTCCCTCATCGCACAGATCTGTAAGGGCCACCATTGCCCATTGACAAGGTTTCCCTCGCCGGTATAGTTGCAGGACTTTTTATTAGGGTAGCCTGCCTCAAAGTTGCGGGACGTGAAGTTGTTGCCTTTGGCGTTCTTGCCCTTTTTAGTATCAATCCCACGCAAGAGATGCGGGTCCAGAACTCCGTTACGCCATTTCCGATAGAGTCCTAGAGCGTCGGAACGGATGTCGCAAGGATACCCGACAGTTTCGTCCTCGATTATGGAATCGAGGCCCTTGTCCTCTAGGACCTTGGATTTGCGAAGGAGAACGCCAGACACAAAGTCATAAGTCTCCATATCGTGGATTCGCTTACGCAGTTTCTCGAACAACGGCGCTAGGTTTTCCCCAATCCGTGCACCAGTCTCGCAGTTTTGGATGAGGATCAAGATAAACTGGAGAGTTCCCAAGTCTGAGCGACTGAATGACTCGTGCATATTAATGCTATCATACCAACTGCCAGTGTTGTTCGTGGTACGCGTTGCAACCAGTTGCCTTGATAGACGTCAGCTTCTATTTTATACTTGTGCGTGACTGAGAACTAAGCATCAAGACTTACGTGGTAAGAGGGGTTGATTTCTTTAGCGGAGTTTTCTTTGCAGGCGCAAACGGACGCGGCTGGGACTGCGATGTTGGCTGTTGAGAGCTAGAGGACCCGGCAGCGTCGATGCCCATAGAGACATTCTTTCTCTTGATGCGACGTGCGGAAAGGCTGGAATCATGCTCGTCATCTTCGTCTTGAGAGGAAAACAGGTCCTCTTCGACTTGCGTTGGTGATGAAGGTGCTTGATTCGGATGTTTCCTCTTTCGGCTTGCTGTTAGTCCAGCATACGGATTTTTATTCGTTCCACTTGGCTCAGGCTCAGGCTCGTCTACGGCAGGAAGATCTAGAAGGGAGACAGCAGCGTCTGCTACTTTTTCCTTCTTGATCCTGATCGTGGCGGGGATAGGTGTTGAGACAATATTCGATTCCGCGTTGATCTCAGGCTCGGACTTGATCTGAGGCTTCGTCGTGCCACCACCGGTCCAACGCATGATGGCATCCGCCTTCGCAGCATCCATACGAGCTTGGAACGGAGAGACGTTCTTGTCTGCCATAGCTGGAAGCGTGCTTGTACGTGGTCGTTGGATGGTAGATGGGTTAAGAAGGTGGTTCGGTGAGGCCTGCGCGCGATAAACAAAAGCGTCACGCTCGGCTGTTGTGTCCGTTCCAGAATAGGAAAGGCTCAAGTGTCAAGAGCGGGGTAAGCGCGCCCTCGATCGTAGAATCAATCGCTCTGGTCATCGAGGATTCACTTGGCTGGAAACATTTCTCCCCCGCTGCATTTTCTACGCTTTACTATTCCTTTTCCCTGGTATCACCCACGCTCATATAGATCCCTAGGCAAACGAATGGGACTCGCCTTCCTCGCCCCAGCTCCAGCCACAGTAGTCCTAGATAGAAAACCCTTTACTGGCAAGCCTCTTCCATTGCCCCGCGAACAATGCGTTCATAAATCCTAACTGATACCACATGTTGCGGATCGGCAGCGGCACGGCCCGTCCCGTTCCCGCCGCGCCAATCGCGGTAGTGAGGCCTATTGTTCGCTGGAACATTAAAAGCTGTGAACCACCCTAGTGACTGACTTGGTTACATGACTATTGCGACGAGTGGAGTGGGGGTTTGATGGGGTTGGGTTACTAGGTGGGTATACTGTAGAGATTGATCCGGAACGGTCTTCTACACTTGGAAGCTCAAAGGTGATGACACGGTCAGGTATGGCAGATTAGCTTCGTGTCTACATCTGTTATCATACCCCATCGCGACCTGGCTGAACACTTCAGATGAGTGGATTTTCGTGTGCTGTGAATGGCATGTGGAAAGAAATCTCTTTCTTTTGGCCGGTCGATGTGGAGAAGAGTTCCGCTGTTCTTGCTGGAAATTGCTCGTTTTGCTGTTTGGAGTTGGGTTGGTCGCTTCTTTAGTTCTGGGGTATTCTTGCTAGGGTTTCTCTATGTGGAAACGCTGTCTGTAAAACGAGAATTCTTTTGAAGGATTTTCTTACTGTGGTTTTCTTCATTTGAAGATTCTGTCTGTGAAATGGTTTTTTTTCCCAAGAAGGTTTCTACTAAGGTTTCTTATGTGAAGATTCAATCTGTGAGACGGCTTATTTTTTCTCAGATGTCCGCTTGTTTATTTTTCATCTGTAGAGTTTTTCTGAAACACTTTCTTGAGTGTGTGCCAATGTCTTCTTCACTCGTAATAGTCATTCAACTGAGAATGCATTCATCGCCCGTAAAGATTCCCTTTGTAGTGCTCAGAGTCTTTTATACGTAGAAGTCTTGAACTAAGTAACGTGGCAGTGTGAACTATAACGTATGTATTAGATAGAGCTAATAACTAAGAAGGCATAGAGGCGCCGTGAGGGCGTCGTGTATATAGAGCATCCTACTATTTACGTTACTATGTTATCATGATAGGATTGCCACTACACAGATATGGCGTATCTGATACACCGGTGTACTGCCATTGAGCATGATGCCCTTTCAATGTACCTTTGTCCCATCTGAATATTCTCTTTTCTCTGGGAATTTCCGTTCAACGCTTTTATAGCTAGTGATCTTGCCTGCGAAACGACTTTCCGCTTGCTTGTTTTCCAACTGCAAAGTCTTCTAGAAAATACTCTTGTGTGTGTGTCAAGATCTTCTTTACTCGTAGTAGTCGTTCAGCTGAGGATGCGTGTACTGTTCCTGGAAATATTCTTCCCAAAACGACATGTTCCCGTTTGTAACCCCTTCTGAAAGTCATTTTTCCGGAATAAAGCTCCCGGGGACTATTTCAGTTCCATTCGGGCCAAGCACTCAACCACAGGCATTTCTGCCTGTCACCAATCTGCGCGTGGTCAATAATTAAAGCCGTATAGTAGCTACCTACTATGAGACTTTCTAAGTCGTCATGTGGCTGAGAACATGTCTGAGGAAGATTTACTGATTTCGCCGCCCTTTTGTATGAGGTCTCCTCAATGCTTCAGATAGCTATCCTATCGTAGCAACCGCTTATCGTGCATTAAGCTGAAAATTAAATTCATTGTATTTGAAGTCTATCTATGTTGGTTTCATAAGTATTCATCGGTAACGATCAGTATGTCAGTCAAGGTTACTGCTCGTATTCTGAAATTCTTATTCAATATTTCTTCGATTCATTGACTGTGCTGTTCAAGATGTCAAGCCGCAGAGAATTCAAGTCTTCAGCGGCAGTGCAGTCACAGATCAGACGTGTGGAGAAAGACGAGTGTTAGGTATGCGTAAAGAGAAAATAAAGCAAAATTGAGCACAGAAGATAATCGAAGAGGATATCTCAGAGCCGTCAGCTTTCGTCTCGTCGACGGCAAGATTCAGAAAGAAGAAGGATAAAAAGAACGAGAAAAACATTTGGCAGTTGATTGAAATCTTTAAATTATTGATGTCGCCTCTCAGACGTGAAAGGACTAGATTCAAAAGAAAACAGTAGTAGTAGTAGATATTGAAAATTGAAAAACCCAGACAAAGTGTTCCTCAACCACACGGCATCGAAATAAGTCGATTTGATCAAATCAGTAGGATGGAAGCTTGAATATGCCACACGGTCGGCGGAGGCAGGCAAAAATTCCTGTGGGTGAGTGGGTGCCTGTTCCGAATGGAACTGGAACTCTTCTCCCTATGATGGCCGCCAAAAGCCGACCTCTAGACTAAGGTTGCAGTCTTCTTGTTATAGCTGTATGTCTCAGACATATTTTCCTTCTGGAAGTTCCTTTTGAAGAACGGAGATGTCTGATTCACTATATAATACTAATTTGAAGCCAAAGCATGATCATATAAAATGCTGGAGACTCTTGACGTATAGGGAAGAATCGAAAATTGAGCAGACGGATCGAGATTTCGAGAATACCGATTATATCCTCGAGCACCACATGGAGGTCTTGTCGGCCTGGGCTTTAGTTCCCAGATCCTGTCGAGATGGAGAAATGACCGCTTGAATATTAGGCGTTGAGATGAGGTGGTGGTAGAGCAATGGATAACGCGATTGACCATTATGTGGTCAGAATCGTTGGCAGCGGCTGATCATGCAGCTTGTGCAGCGATCAGCAACACGGGATTGTGTATATGGAAAAGCAACAATAGGGCCTGAACGAGATTCAGAGCATTATCAGAGTAGAGGCGTTGCAGTTGCTGTAGAGTAGTCAATTTTCCTTGTGCGATCATCCCTTCTAACTTGGAAACCATAGCAGAAACTTAGTCAAAGACAAGAAGTAGCACCTACTTGAAATCCACTGTACGAAAGCTAAGATGAGCATCAGACTTGGCCCTTAGAAGACGAATAGTTAGTTACAACCGCAATGTATATTTCAATCCTGCCTTTTGATGCTGAGATATCCATACAGCCATACTTCTTCATGGGTAGAATTTTCTTCCAGATAAGCAGCAGTCTTTACCTCGGTAGGGACATCAAGTCAAAGATAATGTTGGAATTAGGGGTTGGGTATGTCCGCCTTACATTCTAGGGCTGATGCCCGCTATTGGAGTTTTCGCCTACGTACTGTAGATAGCCTTCTAACAACAATACGCCCCTTTATGACCTCGTGTTCAAACAGACAACAAATCTGTGTAGAGTACGGCGTAGGCCTTTTTAACCCCAAATCCCGACCAACCTCTTCCCATCTCTTCCCCTTGTCTTTCTACCATCGCCACCTTCCCATCTCATTTCGTCAAAAAGCAGCGAATATATGCACTTGTCGTTCTCATGGTGACACTAGAATAATATTCACAAGGTTTTCCCAGCGAAAGCATTTCCAATTTTATCCTGTCTTTCTCGTGCAATTGCACAATTGCTTTCGTCCTTCATGTATAAGAAGAAGGCTCTACAATGCCGGGAAATTCCATCTAAATCACAGATCTATGCTTTCATCACGCCCACTCCCCCATCCACCCTTCCACCGCCAGCCCCGCTCGGGACAACTACCTCTTCAGGGAGAATCAACCACTTCCCTCAAACACCCGCGCCGTTTCTCCATCTCCACATTCCCCATCCTCCTTCCCCCTCTAACCTTCTTCACCCTCCTCATCACCCTCTGGCTCTACAAGTCCCTCATGCTCATCCTCTTCCAATCCAAAATCTCTACATGCCCTCGATACCACCACTTTCGCGCTTTGAGAAAATTACCGACTACGCTGCGCTGTCCCGGCCTGTGGTGTGGCGCGAGAAGACGACTATGGCTGATGATGGGGTCGAGGTGGCGGTTGCGGCTGGGAGTGTTGTGGATGAGGATGGGGATGGGGTTAGTAGAGGAGAGCAGCGGAAGCGGGAGGGAGGAGGGTGCTCGTTCTCTATTTCCAAGGGCATTCACCCCCTCTCTTCTCCTCTAGACCCCTCACAACCCATCTGGCAAAAAACCTAAAACAACGGCTCCTCCCTCCCCCCCCGCTTCCCCGCCCTCTCATCCATCCTCAAATCTCTCCCCACGACCCCCTCCCACAGCCCCACATACGCCCTCCTCGCCCTCTCCTACCGCGGCTACTGGACGTCCCGCGGCCGTTTCTCCCAACCCTTCCTCGAACACCACGCCGCATCCTTGCTCAACCACATTCGGAGGGCTGTGGTGGAGGTTATGAAGGGAATTGGTGATGGTGCTGGGAGGGAGAGATGATTCGGGATTTTTGGGGTGGACGGGTGGTGGGAGTATTTAGGAACTTTATGATACTAGGCTGGGGATTTATCGGGAAACGAAACGAATGGGAAAGATCTGGAAGGCCAGAAATGAGGTAATATCATCGGTTTTACAGCTGTTCTACAGTATTTACCTAGCTTTGGCCTTTAGAGCTCTGACAGCCGTGAGAGATTTGAGAGCCCGGAGCCGTGAGAGCCGTGAGAGACTCGAAAGACCTGAGAGCCCTGAGAGCCCTGAGAGACCTGAGAGCCCTGAGAGCCGTGAGAAACCTGAGAGCCTTCATAGTCTCGAGAGCCCTGAGCGCCACCCCGCCCCAAAGCGACCACATTCCTCAACGTCCCAAACGCGAGTACATCCGCAATCCTACTCGTCCCCGCCAAAAGCATGCACAACCGATCCAAACCGCACCCCCACCCCCCCGTGGGCGGCAATCCCCACTCCAGCGCCTCGAGGTAATTCTCATTGATGTCGCCTGCGTTCCCGTCATCCTTCCACGACAGCTGCTGCACGAATTTCCGGCGCTGCTCGAAAGGCGAGTTTTCTTCTTCGTACATATTGGCGATTTCGATGCCATACACGAAGAGTTCAGCTCGGGCGGCGACGCGCTGGCCGTTGGCGGGGTGGATGAAGGATTTGGAGAGAGGGGAGAGGCATTCAGGGTGGTTGGTTATGAATGTGGGGCGGCGGATGTCCCGCTCTAGATAAATGGAGCTTAGTCTGTCCAGGAGGCGGGGCAGTGTTGGTTTTGCTGGTTGGAGTAAATTTAGATCTTGGAAGAGCTGAAGGATTCCGCGCTCAGCATCCGGGGACGAAAGGTCGGGTAGTCTTCGCTTGATTTCGGTCTGAGCGGGTGAATCGAGGGTAGGCGGTACGTAGGCTATGGCCGCCTCAAGCGCTGGGATGAAATCTAAACGGTTAAAGGGGGTTCTTAGGTCCCATGATCTAAGCTTCAAGGATCTGTATTGCTGCGAGACTCTGGTTTTTGCAAATTCATATAGCTGGGTGACCAATTTTTCTGTCATGTCAATAAGCTCTTCTACGTCCGCGTAAGTCCGGTAGAACTCGCATGTTGTGAATTCAGGGTTATGGTTCAAGTCAACGCCTAGGCTTATCAGCATTCGAATACGACTCTCCAAAGGAGGGACTCGCCTTCATTCCGGAAACAAGAACCAATTTCGAACACGCGGTCGAATCCTCCTAATATCATTCGCTTGAGCCACAGTTCAGGGGCAGTCCGCATCACTATATGACGGTCTGGAAACTCTAGACCAAACGTCTCAAAGGGTTTCGCGATAGCGCCACCAGCTGCGGCTGCAAGTATGGGCGTCTGCACTTCCGTGTGTCCTTCATCTTGCAGGAATTGGCGCACGGATTGGATAATATCCGAGCGTAACCGAATAGTATGTGCGGACTTTGGATTTACCAGAAAATCGACGTGTCGATTGCGAATCCTGGTTTCTTCATTATGGAGATCCGCAGGAAGATGGTGTAGGCATGGCGACAAGAGCTGAGGAAGCTCTGTAACTAGCACGGAGAGTCCGCCTCTCCGTGTCTTATGCGGCATGCCTTTAAAGCCTATTCTACAATGAGAAATCCAGGACCTAAGCCGAGAGGTTGCTAAATCTTACTGAAAACATCTCCCCTTCGCATGGAGCGAACGAACTTATTGAAGTCTTCTGGATCTGGATTCTCCTTTTTGATTCTGCTAAAGTCGCAGACACCCTGCACAGAGTGTCCTTCCTGAGCAAAATTGACAAATACAAGCTTCGAGCCTGCCATCCGAAACGCTTGAATCCTTCCTGAGAGCATGAGCAAGTCGCTTCATATCAATGTTCCCTCCTCTCATAACATACCACGAATTATGGCTACCTCTCCTTCCTGCGACTCGTCCGGTTTCAGGGAATCATAGCGCTTTATGAAAGCTTTGCAATCTATAGCGCTATTGTGAGGCTTCACGCGAGGATAAAGCTGGCTGGGAATAGCGTCGAGCTGCTTTAAACGCCTTTCAACATCTCCAGCTTTTTGCTGAACCGTAAGGATCTCATGATCTTCCAGCAGCGGTTGGAGAGCGCTGTAGAAGCGGAGATGAGCCGCACGCGCTGCCGTTGAGACTGGCTGGAAACGGGGCCGGAGGCAGGGGCTTAGGAATCGCAAGCTGGTGCTCATACTGTATGGAATCAGCCACTGCTGGAATTAAAGGACCAGCTGTATGGGGAAAATGCAATGATGTATTTCAGACATGAGTATTATGACCATTCGCTTGCAGAGCAAGCGTCATTCGCAACGGTTCTAATGTTGTAATTCTTCCTGCAAAGCATATAGAGATATGTAATACAGAAAGCGCGTGACTTACTTGAGCTCATCAACGTCTCGTTCTCCAACCTCATCGAGCAGTGAAGAATTATGGACGAATAAGCTAAAAAGGTAAAACTTTTCTGGCAAGGAAGCACCGGAGCGCCGACAAATGCGCATGAAGTGCTACAGCTCACCGTACAAGCTTCCAATGCCTGCGTATTGAAATCTTGTAAACATCGGCTTTATTGAAACTACAAACTGCTCAACAAACGCCCAAGTTCAGAAGTGCAGACCGATTGGAGCCCACCTATCCGTCACCATGTCCTACCTCTTTGGCGCCGGCCGCCCCCAACCCACCTCGGCGGAAAAACTCGCCGCCGCAGAAACAGAAGTCGAGATGGTCTCCGACATGCTCAACCGGTACCTTCCCTTACTCCAACAAGCCCCTAATCACTCTGATTTCCTCTTCTACCCTCCTCCTGCAATTTCAACTAACATCTCCCCATCCAGCCTCATCCAATCCTGCACTAAGAAATGTATACCTCCCGACTACCGCGAACCCGATCTCAACAAGGGGGAATCGGTTTGCCTGGATCGATGCGTGTCGAAGTTCTTTGATGTGAATATGAAGGTCAGCGAGAAAATGCAGGGTGAGGCAGCGATGAAGCAGGGGGGTGGGGGTGGGGGTATGGGGTTTGGGATGTGAGGAGTGGAAACTCTGGAAGCGGCAATTAGGGAAGGAAGATTCCACGGCAAAGAAAATTGCCAGTGATGGGCTATGTGGCACAATGCCAGCATTATGTGGTACTCGGCATCACAAAGCCTGTAGGTGTTGGTTGTGGCAACTCCCGGCTTCATGGGAGCGATTTGTACGATATTAGGATAGTTTTCGTCGTGACCTCAGGTCTACATGTCCATCACCAATGGACTTGTAATAAGCTCCGAGAGGTGTCTCTGACGGCTCTAACATTTTAGAGTTTGTACAATATACTAACGCTACTGTATATACCGAAGAAGCCAACACGCAATCGCCCCTGGGTATCAATATAAACGGAAGGGAAAAGATCCGACAAACACCAAAGCTTATCACTGCCTTATTGGAACCACTGAAGCTTGGGAATCAATGACCACCACCACCCTGACGTATTATTCTCCTCGCTAAGCTCTTCCGCCCTGGTCTCAATCTGTAGAACTTGACGCTCGAACTCAGCCACTGCAATCTCCACGTCTTCTACTTTCGATTGTAGAGCACCCAGCTCGTACTCAAGTTTAGCACCCAGAACGTCAATGTCCTTGACGGTCTCGGTCAACGACGTTCGTTCTTCCGCCAAAAGACCATCCAAGGCTTCCAGAAGCGCGTTGTACTCCTCTAGTTTTTCATGGTACACAATATCCAATTCTTCATGGTCTCTGTCACCTTGTTTGTCAAGGCCCTCAACCATATCCACCCTGTTTTTGACCCACGACGCACACTGAATTTCTAGTCTTTGCAGGCGCTGTTTCATGATCTGTGCATCGGAAGCTAAGCTGCTCTCCAATTTCAAAGCATTATCGGGGTTCTTGTTCGTATTAACCGCGCTGAAATTGGCCAGATATCCATCGTCTCCGAGTGTTAGAGTTTCAATAACAGCACTGAATGAGAGATGCCGAGGAAAGCGGTATCCGGAGTAGCTATTCGTAGACCCAATTTTGTCCATTGGAAGACTTGCTGTCCTCTGTAGTAACGGTTGTGACTTGGGTAACGCTCCTGGAAGGGTCCCGCAAGGAACCATATTTGGTTTGCCATCTCGAGGCTCTTTATCATCCGCCAGCTTCTCGACAGCGAATGGCCTCAGATCATTTAGATCTGTCCTTAAATTCTCCTCGTCCATATTCAATCGACTTAATTCTGTTCCTGCTGACTGTGGAATTGTCCGAGGCAAATCCTCGTTCTCTGGCTGAGCCAAGGTTTGGCTTTCAAGACTTGAGGTCGATCGACCAAATACATCCCCAGAGTCGGATCCATATATCGTATTGCTGGGAATACTCTTGAGATTTATTGGATCATCTAGAAGACCACTGTCACGACGTGATCCAGGTATTGATGCCGATATGGCCGACTCCGGGACTCTAGTAATTTCGTCGCTATCTCGAAAATGCCTTTCCTTGAAGCTTTCGCCGTCTGACGCAACATTACCGTCTTTCGAAGGTCTTTGATGATGGCTCCGTAAACCAGATTTGCCCACTGCATCTTTGATGATTCCACCCAACCCACTTCGGGCATCAGTCATTTTGTCCGTCACACTTTTCAAGACAGTCCGCCGCAGGGCTTGATCTTTGTCTGTGGGTTCGATGCTTGCTTGAGAACCATGCGACGGCTGGGTATAGAAGCGGTCAGACAGACCGTACCTTGGATGGTCATCGACTACAGAACCCCTTTTTGTACTTGACCAAACATAACCTCCTTGCTGATCATTGCTGAAAACCATACCTTCATCACCACCAAGATCCTTGAAAACATCGGAATTCGGATGCTTCAGAGGCTTGCCATACCACAGCCATTTCGATCGTTCACCGGATAGCAGATGGATGAAGGTTTCAATGTCGAGCGTCTCTATCTCTGCAATTCCAGCTTTGTCCCGTGAACCAGCCATACCAAGTGCTAAGGCCTCACCTTTACCGCTCAACTCGGCTACGGTCGATTTAACTGCTCGGGGGACAGTCCATGTTTCACCACTAGCGGCTTTTGCAGTGACCCTGTGTAGACGGTCAACGGTTTTTTGATCAAGTCTGCGTGTTCTCGGTAGCTTTTGCGACTTTTGGAAATATGATATGCCTCTTTTTGTGCTCACTAAGTCAAAAACATCTTTTGCGACAGGGGTGCCGTATGCATGGAGCCTATTGCGTGCACCCAACAGTACACCGAGCAGCGCCGCAACTGTAGTAGGCCCAAGAATGCCGTCACTAGGCTCAATATTGAAGAACTCAGTCCCAAACTCAGCCCACCAGTCATTAATTGCTTTCTCGGTCACATCACACAGTAGGCCGTCCACATACTCAGGAGCAAGCTTGCCGAAGAGCAACAGAGCTACCTGGCAAAGCTTGACCAGCTCAATCACTGCGCTGTATAATGGGATCTTCTCGCTGGTGCGGTAAAGCTGATTGAATTTAGCTTGAGTAGCCCCTACCGGTGGAGCTAAGTTGAGGCCTGCTCGACCTGAACATCCCATGCGCTTCAAATTTTCATTGACAATAAAATCCTCTCTGTGCTTTCTAACGTCGCCATCGGGGACCGCAATGACTGTTAGTGATGATGGAAATCCGCTAAGGTTTGTCACCATCATTATCCCAAGAGGGGTCTGTCTTCTTCGCGCATGATATTGGGTAATTGCTTTGAAATATACGCGCAGGCGCGGTGACCAAGCTGCTTCATCAGTTGAAACACTCAATACATCAACAAGCACAATGTGCTGTTCTAGTCCAGTGTATGTAGTAATCAAGAACGTTGGATGTACTCTAGAACATGCCCACTGTTCTACTATGTAGAGTTCATATCCGTGAAGCCGGCGCCGCCGAGCCAGGACCATGGTAGAAGGGTCTTCTTCTAAATACCTGAAAGCTGCCGGATCTGTAAATACGAGGCGCTGATGTTGTTGGCGATTTCCATTATCATGTGTTTCAGCTGTAGGAGAGGTAGCAGGTGAATGCCATGTATCATCCTGGGCATTGGCACCACCATCTTCGGCGCTCACGCCGTCTATTGGAGACATTCAGGCCAAATTTACCAAGGCTTCAAGAACTCGCAATTCCGTTGAGGAGCAAATGAAAGCCTTTTCTCGTTATTCCGTACTATCGTAAGATTCGTATCGCTCGAAATGAGTTCTGATCGGTATGCTGATCCATTGTATGGGCATGACCTCTGTAGTCTGGATGCCTTGCTTTCTCAAATGCCCTCGTCATCGGATCCTATTCCATCCGGGATCTTAGAAATTGAGGGGACTGGTTAGTAAACACTTACTGTGTTTTTGTGATATCCTTTTTGTAGGGACTTGTTCTTATTAGGCTTGAAGTTGTCGTCGTCGATGCCGGGGGCAAAGTCGGTCCGTAAAGGGCCGAGGCGGGCCTTATGACCTACCTTTCAATTGCCTACCTACCTTGCCTCCTCTTAAGATGAATAGCTACTTTCTTTACTACCGTCATTCGCACCTCCTATCCGGAGAGCATGGAAGTACAACACTGCGGTATAGAGTACAACACAGAGCCATGACCCCTTGAAGAAGTCTTCTGGGCCCTCTGAAGCCCGACTTAAACCAATACCAGCTTCATCCGGTTTCTCTATACCGCCCGACTTACGTAGCCTATAAACATGGAGTCACTTTTGGAGGAGCATGAGCGGCTTGTGGAGAGTGCGAACCTCTCAAATAGCTTGCAAGATGTCCAGAGTACCATCGACATTCTGATCGAAGCGAGGGATGCTATAAAAGCCAGTAGGTTTAGGATCATTGCTCTCTCCTCATGGTGTAGCTTGTGCTGGTTTCTCTGACCTCATCTAGATCCTACGAACGACTTTGCCAATAAAAGTCTTGCGCACCTCCAAAACACCGTCAAGGAGTCGTTCGAAGATATTAACGAAGATTTGAAGGCAATCTATAAGGGGATTGGGAATTACACCAAAGCGTTGGAAAAGGTTATACATCCCACGTGTGCTGGCTTTGTAATTGCATCTGACGTTCTCCAAATACAGAAGTTCAAAGACAAACCCTTGCCCACTACAGACTACGATGCCCTCTCCTCCCATCACCCCTTGATCAACCGCGCAATAGCCATGCATCTCCTGCGGGAAGGCCAATTCTCCGTCGCCTCCACATTTCTTACAGACGCTACTACACATCCCCAACGTACCGAGTCCACTCCTGGGATATCGAATCCCTACGCTACGCTTGAGCGTGATCCGGGCATTGATTCCTTGAAATCAGAACCCCTGCGAAAACAGTTCGCCAACATGTACCATATCCTCCACGAGCTCAAGAACGAGCGCAACCTCCTACCAGCAATCGAGTGGGCAAAAGCGAACAGTGCCATCCTCGAACCCCGAGGAAGCAACCTAGAATTCGAGCTTGGAAAACTCCAATTCGTCTACCTCTTTTCCGGAGGCGGCACTTTCCCCTCCGACCACGGAAGCATTCTCTTAGGCCAGCAACAAGCTCTTGAATACGCCCGCCGGGAGTTCACCCATTTCCAAGGCCGCTACCTCCGAGAAATCCAACAGCTTAGCGGCGCGATGGCGTTCTGTCCCAACCTAGCACAGTCCCCATACCGTCGCATCTTCCACAACACTGACTCCTGGGACGATCTCGCCAACTCCTTTACTCGAGAGTTCTGCTCGCTCCTTGGGCTTTCCGCCGACTCCCCTCTTTACATCGCCGCAACGGCGGGTGCGATCGCGCTTCCCACGCTCCTAAAATTGCAGACAATCATGAAAGAAAAACGGACAGAATGGACGACCCAGCACGAACTTCCCGTAAGCCCCATTTCTAGCCCCTGTTCTTAGCCACAACTCCGCTAACAAAGCCCGTACCCGTAGGTCGAGATCCCTCTCCCTCCCGCCTACCACTTCCACTCCATCTTCGTCTGCCCCGTCTCCAAAGAACAAGCCACCGACGAGAACCCGCCGATGATGATGCCGTGCGGGCACGTAGTCGCACAGGAGAGCTTAAGCAAGCTGAGCAAGGGCAGCCGGTTTAAGTGTCCATATTGTCCAGGGGAGAGTCATTCCAAGGATGCGAAGGTGATATTTCTATGATGGTGGGGGAGAAACGAAGTTATGACGGGGAGATATGCATGGACTAGTGTTTTGGGGGGCATTGCTTGGAGTTTCGGGCCAGGGTTGTGGTGGTCAGGAAATGGCGTTTCTCTATCAGTGTTGGCTACCTTGATAGCTAGATCGCTAAGTAGAGAATGAGAAGACGATTGCAAGTATTCCTGCCAGCAATCTCATCATTTTGACGTCTTTCGGTAGAGCTTGAAAGGGGGATATGAATTTGTGGGAAGTGGGAGGGATGGCGGAGATTCTTGGTGTCATTGCCATGGCGTATGTTCTCACTGTATCTATCTCACGGTCTAGATCCTTGGTTCGGCAGCATAAAGATCCAGAAATGTTACTCGGCAGTCGCTGACCTCTACGATAAGATAAGTAGCCCCACCTAAGGTAGTTCATGCACAGCTTAGTCCATCGTCAGCATAGCAAACACTTCCTTGAAAGACAGAAAGAACCTTTCTTTCCCCTCCCCCCCCCCTCCCCCCTTCCCACCCTCCACACCCTCTACCTCTCAGCCCGCCCCTAATATTCTCCCCCCTAACATCCACATCCCCCCCCCACAACGCCTCCCAGCCAACATCGCACACTCCGTCCAGCAAAGCGCGCGCGACATGCAGGGTCCGGGGGCTGCGAAATTCGATCCGTCCTTGCAGCGCCAGTTCCGCCACTCTCGTCAATCTCCATTGCCCCATACGTGACAAACGCAGACCAGCCTGGACTTTGCCAAGATCGAAGCAGAGGCGTTCCGGACGATTCGAATGGTGAGAGTGTTGTTGCCTCCACCTCCCAGTCCGCAAATCCTGATAGATCTTGCCCGGAAAGACCCCACGGAAATCAGTTGCGGCTAGCATGGTTGACATGGCTGGTAGTGATCCGAGCGTGCGGTTAATCAGAGCTTTCTTGCCAGAATCTCAGCAGGTGATCGGATGGGCAAAGTGGGACTTTTCCATGGACCCTGCCGATCCCCCTTAGAGAAACCCTATGAAATGGCCCGCCCGGCGCGAATCTTGCTTTGGGGGATCGTTTCATGGAAGCGCTGTACAAGCCCCGGGATTCTCACATGCGCGGTAAAGCGTACTTCTTCATGCATATTCTTGCTGTGTTGCTAGAGTATCAACGACAAGGGGTTGGGAAGAGGATGCTGGAGGGGGTCTGAAACAAGCAGACGAACTTGGGGTAGAATGTCCGATTGATGCCACCCCGGCGGGTCTGGGGTTGTATAGCAAGCTGGGGTGGGCGGAGGTGAATGTGGTGACGATAGACCTGGAGCCGTATGGCGGTAAGCCGGCGAGAAGGGTGTCAATGTCCAGCTGATTAGGCCGCCATGACTTCTTGAAGCGTGGGCTCGCGTCGGTTAGGAGTGGAACTATGACGATCTTGGATCCTCCTCATTCACAGACGTAGCAGGGTGTCTACGTCTTCTATCAACCTTCAGATCAAGTACACCGAGTCGTTGGTATCCGCCAACAACATCATTGATACAGTTTCTTTTCTATGCAATTCTCCAGATCAAGGCCCAGATACAGAATACCCTCTTCCTTCTGAAGCATTTCCTTGGATTCTTTTGCGCCAGTCGTTGGATGAACGGTGAATGAAGGATGGGATGCGCCTGTCGGGTCTAGAAACAAGGTCACCGCTAGGTTCGGAATCTCCTAACATCTCTTCGATCGCATCGATATGTCCCGCACACAATATGCCAAAGTATTTCGCCTCGAAGTAGTGCGCCGCGGCTCTGATCCTGTTTGCGGCGACACTGTCGTAGTTTGCATTTTGCGCAACTTCAGTACCGTCCAGAGCACCTGTAAGGTTTGTTTTTCTGGTAAGCCAAATAGCAGGCTACGAGGATATGTGTACCTGCTCCCTGCTCGCCATCAGGGCATACTGCGCCAGCGGGTTCGTAAATTTACCGCAGATCAATGACCTTATCTTGCCATACTTTATCTGTGCCACCCGAAGCCCGAAGCCGTCACCAGGGCTCCAGGTTGGCTTTTCGACAAATGCTGGCATCAGCTTGCGACGATGAATAAGTACTTCGCCGTCAGGGCCAATGATCAAGTTTGAGTTGAAAAGCGTGGCGGTGCTGTATCTCACTTTCTCGGAGATGCCGATACTGACAACTTCTTTCCAGCCGTTTTTTCGGTTGCATTGACTTCCTCACTGTCGGCATAGATGGACTCGTCGGTCATACGTTGGAAAAGAGTTATGATTCTTTGTGGGTGCAAACAGAGGAGTCCAGATGGGGAAAGCAGGAATATATGACTTGGGATATACGACGAGATTAGCAGAAGAGCGGGATGCTTGGTGGATTAGAGAGATGCATTTGTTGGTAGTAGGGCGAGCGGAGAGGAAGATGGGGGAGACATGACACGCTGCTGCTCGCTTCATTCAGCGAGCTAGAATTGGAGATAGATACACAAGCAGATGGATTGTTCTTTATGACGTGTTACAACAATGGAAGAAATAGATTGCTATTCGGAAAATCTGACGATACCCTACCCTTCCTCTCGTTCGGAAGGAAGGAAAAAGGCGGAAAAGAGCTGTTAAATTTGAATGATCTGATATTAAATTACAGGGTGGTGGAACTGGCGACTTGTACAACAAGAAAGCATTCATCCACCACCTAAGCTCAATATTTCTGATACAAGACAACAGAAATACGATCACCTCGTGCCATGAGTACTTGCTTTTACACAAATGGTATTCACTAGCCTGTAATTCATACTTTATAGTATCGATCTTCCAAATCAATATGCGAAGCGTCTATGCCTTCGGCGGCAGTTCCTTCATACCAAGAACCGGATATAGATATCGAAACTGGGCATAATACGCGTAGTCACATTGGTTGGTGAAGCTCGGGAGTCGTAGCGTCGCTTTACTTGCGTCTTTTGGAAGATCGCCGCACTGCCATCATTTGTGACAGGAAAGCAGGTCTCTTCTAAGCCAGACCTGAGCTAAACGCCGAGGAAGTGGCACAAACACTATCGGAAACTTTGAGACACTTCCTAAAACCGGTTGTAGGTGGTTGCCTATCTTGCAGATCAATATTTATTAAAGAAATAGCAATCGCTGGATTCTCTCAGCTCTTTCGCTTCAGGCAGAGCCAAGAATTTCGTTGGCCTTCTCAAGTATCTTGTGCTCTCCCTCAGAAACCCACTTTCTATCAGTTGGAAATTTGGCAAGGCCCATTGCTTGCTGAGCTTCCAGATTTATGTTCTGCATCACATAGTCTGTGGTTAGTCGACCCATGTGTTCACTCTCTCCCACGCCCGAAGGAAAATCAGGCCCAGGTGTTCCTAAGGATTCGCCGTGTCAGTAAAGTTCTTAGTGTGGTTCCATTCAAACGAATGACATTCGGTGAGTAAGCCCAAGAAAGACTATTCGATTGTTGGATCAGAAAACCATTACCTTCCAGAAACGTCTCCCTCTGCCGTACAAGGTACTCGGCATTGGTCTCGGTCAATGGGCAAGCGGGGATATACATGACACTTGCATCCGACCTGCCAGCATGTAGCTTATCGACTGCGTGAATAGCTAGCCAAGGTCAGCTGGCGATACTCACAACAAAAAGTTATCCTGGACTGACTATCACAATGCCATGCCACATAGTCTCCTGGTCTCACTGTTGGAACATGTACCATTGAACTTTCCAACTTTAGATGCGGATGTAATGCAGCATTCAATTCCTGACAAGTACCGGGGACAGCACCATGAAGATCAGATGTCATTTGCCCTTCCAGTATCCAATTGCTGCTCTCAAGCCAAGTTGGACCAGTTACGTTAGGATTCTTTGCGTTAAAAAAGGGACGCAGTAGAGAGTAGGCTGTCGCTTTGGACAGTAGTGGATTTACAAGCAAGGTACCTTCTCGCGGACCTGTTTCGCTCATAGAAAGCCAGCCTTGGAACATCCGGAACATCGAGCACCCACCAGGTCCATTGTATAGATCAGAGACAACGGGTAAGCGACAACTACTCTCCCACGGATCGTAACCTTCCCATTTGCCCTTGAAGATGCTGTCATATACACCACCTTTCCCGTAACCATTCTCTTCCCATCTCAGCGTCGCAGTGCGGTCCCAATGCAAATCCAGCATCTCCAGGCTGCCGGATACGTAACCTATCCGCATACGAAACAGGGTGTTTTGTGGATATCATTGCAGACTTGTTGGCCGAATGCCAGTGAGACATGAGGAAAGCTTGAGTTTTCAGGAGATTAGGATGAGCGCGAGCAAGTATCTGTGACGGAGACCAATATAACTCATAGACAGCAGGCTTGTCCGCTGGGAAGCCTTTAGTCGAGGGATTAGTCTTGACATATCTTTTCACCAATTCCTTCCAGTCCAAAGCCTCTTTCTCTGTAACGACCCCTCTTACTACAGCAACGCCTCGCTTGCGCAAAGCATCCTTGAATGCCGTCCTTTTCTCAATATTGTTCACGTCTTTGAAATCGATCTCTGGTACTACACTGGGGCCCAGAGCCCTTATGATCTCCGTCTCCTCTTGTAGGTCGGACAACAGCCGTTCCCAGCTGGCCCTTACCCGGTCCTCGTGGCCATGGATCAAGCGGGCTTTCAGGTCTGCAAAGCGAGCTGGTAAAGGCTCGCTAACAACACCAGAGAGAGACGGGAATACAGATGATATATCTCCAGCAGCCTTAGGAGAGGAGCTCGTACTCGATTGAGTGGTCACGCTGCGTATGACATTAGCGGTCAAAGGTCTCCTGCAGGTGCGAGCAGTGTGAGAGCGGAGCATTGTGAGCATTGTGGAATTTTGTCAGTCATTGGCAGCACGCAGGTTGGAGTAGCACTCCCTCTTGTAGGTGACCCCATCCATTCAAAAACTGGCAATGCTCCCCACCAAATACGACTGCTTCGCGATTGGTCTAGAACTTTGAGTGGTTGGAGTCGTCGGCTGATAATCGCCCGAACCGCCGGGAGGACTAAGAGACATAACCATACGTAACTACGTAAGGCTTCCTCTTCGCAGGCCTGATACATAGACATCTAAGTGGCGAGGGTATGAGGTATCTCGATAACTTAGAACTTCAGCCACGGGCAACAGAAATCTACATTCTTACTTTGGGAGGCGGAAGCCAATCATAGAAGCTGGCAGCCATGTAAGTAGCAGCAGCCTGGGTCACGCTTGATCAATGTCATGCCTTTTATCAACTTTCTAGTCGCATGTCCTTTCAATCGGAATCGAGTTATTGAAACCGAAAATACCATTGACTTGACATTTAAGGGATGATATATGGTAACCCGCAGCGGAGCGATCAGACTGTTACTTCTTGTATCATGCGGACTATAGCCACCCTTCTACGAAGTACCGTTGTGGTGCTCTGGCTCTAAGTTTTCTGGAGTTAAATGGTGCCTGGCAAGCAAGCCGAGAAACGGAACCAACAGCCACGGCTCATATGAGTGATATTTTGAAAGGAAAATATATTTATAGGGGTAGGAAACAGGCATGGGACAACAAATTGGGGAGGTTTGGTGCCATTGGTAAGAGATGTAACAGAAGGTAGCAAAAGTCTTTCGATTGGATGCATTGGGTTTCGTTGTAGCATGGTCTCATAAATGTCGACAAGGTCCTGTATGATAGCTCGGCAGTAGAGAAGCCGAAAGACGCCCTAAAATCTGCTCGAAGCCACCAGATACAAACTCTGGGAGGTATCCTTTTGCTTTAGTTTTCGAAACCATCAGGAACCGCCCAATCTCCCTCACTTCTTCACCGCGTTTGCCAAATCCGTCAACGCCTCCTTCCTCTTGAATCTTGCATCCTCAATGACCCCAGCATCAGCGTCAGATGAGAAGTGCGCCGACCATTGAATGAATGTTGAAGACTCATGTGGCCCAGATGTGACTGGATAGAGTCTTATTGTAGAGATAACGCTGGAGTAGGAAAGGGCGGGGGTGGAAGCAATGACGGAGTATGTTATGTAGTGATCGATTGTCTGATAAAAGCGATGATTAGCTTGTATTCTCATAAAACGTTTGAAAGGGAATAATGGCAGCTGAGCTTTTAAAATGGGAGCTCAAGGTGCGGCCCGAAAGGATTGTTTAGCTGAATGGCAACACATACCGAATGCTCCTCCTGCTTGACATCTAATACCGTCCCATCCTTGAACGTCCACTTTACCACATCCGTCTCTGGACTTGCACCCTTCACATGTTCTGATTTCTCAAGCTTGCTCCAGAAATTGTGGAAATCCTGGAGCTTGATTAGGTGCCAGACATGGGAGAGCGGGGCAGCGATCACAGCGGACTCGGTTATGGAGGTAGAGGTCGGAATTCTAGTGGACATTGAGGGCTTATTGAGAGAGTTGTAATTTGAGGCTTAAATTGAAGGATTGGAAATTTTGAAAGAAGATCAGGTGAGGAGGCAGATACGATAAATGGTTTTGTGATGAAAGACGACGTCAGATCTGCGGGGAGCCGCTAAGAAAATATATAAGCGAACCCTAATCGCAGGAAGAAGAAATGAAAGTTGTATTCCGAGATCAGCAGCTCTCTTATACTCCACATTCTCCAGCCATGCCACCGTCCTCAATAAACACCCCTTCTAAAAGACTTCAATTCCACCAGCATTGATCTACCCAACATGTCTCCACCCCCACCCTCCAAACGCCGCCGCCTCGACTCCGTAAACCACACCCTCTCCCAACCCTTCAAATCGCCCTTCAAAACACCTTCAAAACCAAATACCACACCTCAATCCCACACCACTCTCCCTCCATCTCCCCAAGACTCCACCACACCAACAACCTCGAAACCTCCCCCAACAACATCAACCCCCCTCCGCCGCCCCCTCCCCCACTCCCCCCATATCCTCGCCCTCCGCACCCGCACCACCCACCTCCACACCGCCCTTACCGCCGCCCGCGCCGCCCTCGACACCCACCGCCAAGCCCTCGCCCTTGAAACCTCCTCCACAGACGCCGAACTCCGCGATCTGATCACCAAGTGGAGAGCGGCGAGCAGAGCGGCGGCGGAGGAGGTTTTTAGGGGAGTGAGGGATCGGGTTAATAGGATGGGTGGTGTGGGGGCGTGGAGGGGGAGGGAGAGAGAGAGGAGGGAAGGGTTTGGGGGTGGGTCGGGTGCGTGGGGCTGGGATGAAGGGGGGACCGGAGGGAGAAGGGGGGATGGGGATGGGGACGAGGGGAGTGGGGACGAGAGGGGTGAGGAGGAAATGGAGGGTATGGATGGGGAGAAGGAGAAAGAAGAGGAAGGAGATGATGACGAGGGTTTCACGATGGATATGATGCTGAAGAGCTTGAATATCGAGCTGGACGTTATTGGCTTCGATAAGAAAGAGCAGAGGTGGGTTGACTAGAGGTTCTGGACAGGTATCATCTCAAAGGTAGGATGCAAGATACGAAGAGCTGTGAGATTCTGGGGGTTGCTTCTACCGTACGTGGGCGCTGGCGATTTCTGTTTTCAAAGATACCCCCTTTCGCAGGTTTGCTTTGACGCAAGGAGATCTACCTAGTCGCTTCGCATTAATAGATCGAAGCACATACTTCGATATGATGCACATACTTCGATATGATGCACAAGTGCTCCACGGAGGAGGAGACTCATATTCGATGTGACTAACGATACAAATACCTACAAACTTAACCTTCCAGTTTTTTATACATCCCAACGCCAAACACCTCTCTCAATGCCCCAATCCCCCAGCAACCCACTGCCCGAAATTCGGATCCCCAGGCGCAGGAAAGAAACCTCCATCCGGCTGCTGCCCTTCCACCACTCCAGCCTCCGCCCTGGCCCCAGCCCCTTCGACCCCCTGCTGCTGCTGCCTTTCAACCTCCCTTCGATGATTCGTCTGTCGCTGCTGCCTATAATACACCAAAAATGCCAACGCAGCTGCTAGAGCGACGATAACTAGCGACTCGATAATGCTCTCATCAATGTCGTCATAGTAGTCATCTGCGGCGCCGGGCATGGGGTCCGGGGATGTGGGGTCGGAGAGGTCGTCGTCGTCGGCGGAGTGGTAATAGGGGTGAGGGTCTTCGAGGAAGTTGGAGATCCATTCGCTGAAGGACCAGTCCTTCTCGGGGGTGTCTGCTAGGTTGGTTAGTTGGGGTGTAGTATGGGTGAGGGATGGGCTTACCTGGCTCGGGCTGGATGGAATTGACTTTTCCGTTTGTGATGGTGTTCCAGAAACTGCGGATGCGCAGCTTGGTTAGACTGAGCTTGACGGGGAGGTATGATTCTTGGTTGGTTTCTAGTGCTTGGTCATAGAAGCGCTTGGCAAGATGAAAGTCTTGCTCAACGCCGATCCCATTTTCGTGTATCCAGCCGAGGTTCCAGAGCGCTTGTGCGCTTTGGTGTGTCTCGGCCGCGGTTTGATAACAAGTCGCAGCCTTCTCCATGTCGGCCTCGACGCCGTACCCGCCTAGATAGTAGTCACCCATCTTTACCACGGAGTCAATGTTCGACTGCTTGGCTGACCGGGTCCAATAGATCAGAGCAAGCATCGCATTCCGGAGAAGCGATGATCGCCGCTTCTTCCACGGAATCACCGAATCCAAGGGGAGAATGGACTTGTACTCGTCCAGCATGTAAGCAACGTTGGCTTGGGCAGACTCATAGCCTTGCTCAGCCGCCATCATGTAAGCGACCAGTGCAGTCTCCATGTCATCATCTTCGTAGGCCTTATTGGCTTCGTCGAAAGAGGAGTGAATGGTTTCAACCTTTTCTGCTACCAACTTGTAATACGCTGTAGCCATTCCACAGGACCGGTCACGGCCAACTCCATTGTTGCTAATCTCAGCAAGATGGTAAAAGGCCTCGATATGTCCGTGTCGTGCAGCGATATCAAAGTATCGTGTTGCCGTGGCGGTGTCTCCTTGATCGAGATATAGTTGGCCGAGATTGACCTGAGCAGCTGCAAAATCCTGATTAGCAGCCTCCTTGAAGTAGTCCGCGGCAGCCAGCCCATCCTTCCGAACACCCAGACCATGGAGATACATCAGCCCAAGCTCATATTGGCACAACGCATCACCATTAGCAAGTCCGCGCCTGAACCAAGTCAAAGCCTTCTCATAGCTCTGCTCCATGCCCTCGCCGCGAAGGAACATGCGTCCAACGTATCCAGCCGCTTTGGAAGCAATTCTGCCAATGCCATTGTCCTCTGATTTGATCGACCCATCCTTTGCCCAGTATTGCCGGGCAACAGTCATGAAGTAAGCTCGAGCGGTCCTTAGGTTCCGCTTCATCGTCCGAGAACCCTCGTAGTGTAGACGTCCCAGACTGAATGTAGCCTTCAAGTCCCCTTTGCGAGACATCAAATCCAAGTACTCCAGGACATCGTCGAAAGCCGCGTGTGTATCAGAATTAGGCCCAGCTTTGTTTGCGTAGACACCAGAGCTGACTACACTAGCACCTTCTCCATAGACGCCGCCCTCCTCATCTGCAAGCTTGTACGCATCTCGTTGCAGTGCCACACCACCTGGTGGACCTGATCTTGAATATGCAATAGCCTTGTCCGCAACCTCCTTGTACCAATATGCAGCTTCATTACAATTCCTCGGTGTCCCTACTCCGGTATGGTGCCGGAACGCGGCGGTCATCTGCGACTTCGTGTTTCCACCCATAGCTGAGAATGTATGATATGTCAAAGCCTTTGCCTGGTCTCTTTCTATCGCTTCTCCTATCCCGGTAGCGTACATAAATCCAAGCATATGCTGCGCAGAGTCGTTTCCATTAAGAGCAGAGAGCTCCTGATATCTTCGAAACGCTTCCTTGTAATTCCGAGGATGGGTATAATTTCCAAAGAAATTCATCTCCGCTAGAAGAAAGATCGCATCTGGGTCCCTCTCCGCTGCAGCGCCTTCTAGTAAACCTACCGCCTGAGTCAAAGGCTTGCTGAGCTTTTGCTTCTCGGGTTCGGGGTTGAGATAATCCTCCTGCGGTGGACCGTTCATGAAAAGTAGGAAGAATGCCTCTTTGGCGTAGTACATTGTTGTACCAACGAAGCCAGAGCCTTTATCGAATTTGATGAGGCGGTTGCGCTGTGGTTGAAGCGTTCGAAGCAAGGAGAGGGCTTCTTGGACCGCAAGCGCGGCTTGACCACCGCTCTTGTTCCCTTCTTGCGGCCATTTTGAGAGAGCGCCATGATTATCTTTGGCGGATGATTGGCCTTTTGCTGGTCGATCGCCGGTGTCTTTGATACCCTGCTCAAAAGGGACTCCTGGATGCTGCGCCTTACTAAGGACACAGAAGATCGAAAGTGACACTAATGTACGGAAGAAGCATCAGCAAGCCATCAAAATCCGGGAGACGAGGGAGAAAGATGTACGCCATAAGAGCTGCAACAGTCGTTTTTTCATAACTGCTTACTTGCCCCACCTCCGCCTAGAGATGGAAGAAGTAGAGGTGATATTTGCATATAGCTACAGTATGCGCAGGAAGTAGGCGTTATCTCCAGATCATGCTTTCACTACTGGAAGCACATACAAACAAATGGAAACGGTGGATGATGCCAGCTAAGACGCATCGTTCTATTCGCTAAGCCACGGCTAAGCCACGGCCAAGTCAGGATGGTAGACCGACTTGACGCTTGTCCTGAAAAGGTGATAGCGGGAACGGGCGTGTTTATGGTGGGACTCTTGGTGATATACCTTACTCTGTCTACCATGACCATTGAGTATGTTATTCTATGCAGCAACTACCAGAATCGCATCACTAATAAGGTATGCCTTTAAATGCAAAGAGTAGAGGAGTATATCCGTTTTTCATATTCTTCTAATGCTTGTACTACTGAGGTTTTCGAGACTTTGCGGAGTACGACACAACCATCATCGTGCATTTTATGATGATGCACGAGAGAGTTATGCGGAATGAGATATCTTGTATGAGGTAATGTGATGTATAAACTGTATGTGGTAAACTTGACTTTGGCTTTCATGGTATGAACATGAAAGCTCACCGCCGGAACACCCTCTCCTAGGAATCGATCTCGAGGAGCTCATCCTCGGTTGGAGCATGACATAACCACGGGCTCGCTCTCCCAGACAATCTTCGATAATCAGGGAGGATTTCAGCAACTGCTTGTCCCATTCATCATCGAGTTTCTTCTCTGGTAACAACTCTCACCAAAGCCCGCTTGCTCCAGCAAGTTTTCTCGCGAGGTTCCGGCTCCGGATCCGCTTGTGAGAGCTGGTCATGTATAGCTTGTTCTTCCGAGGACCTCGCTGTCACCATCGTTTGTTCGCATTCATGGACCAGCGTCTGTAGCTCGCGATCCTCTCTCAGATGCTTGGGAAGGGTTATGCTGGCTTTCCCAACGTTCCGCAAAAGGGCTATTAGCGTTTGCAGAAAGCTGTCTGATTCTTGGCATCGCATTTGTCGCGCCCCCCACAAAATTTACACTCAAGTTCAGACATTGTGAGTAGTTTTCACCTATTTTCCACCTATTTTCGACCTATTTTCGTGTTACCTTCCTTCAATAACTGCTAATACCCTTCGAAATCTATGTTACCCGCCTCCAATTCGCGCTCCAACGTTCCGATATCCGCTTCAAAGATATATCCACCGGCGCTATGCTTGAAATGCTGCTTTGGAAACCTGTCACAGCGACTTCTTGCTACTGCATAGTGCAGAAAGTCACCAAATGTTCCATCAAAGTGAGGCCATATCTCGTGAAAATGACGCCTTACCCAGGCCTTCAATACTCCGAAACTGAGCTCAATGGGGTTGAAGTCCGGTGAATATGGTGGCAGATACCGTATCTCACACCCGTGCGAGGTAATGAGTTCCTCGATACGGGCGTTACAGTGTATGCTGGCGTTATCCATGATGATCACACTTCGAGCTGCTGGAAAGACGTTGCAGTGAGGCAATAACTCGTCCGATATCCATCGAAAGAAAGCTTCGCCGTTGAACCAGCCTTCACGAATTCCTGTGCAGGGCAGATAACCATCGATTGTATACGCCGGAAGAACACTCCAGGAAGGGAAGACAACCTCAGCATGAGGTAATAAACGATTATGTAGTCGAATCTTTATAATTTACCTGAACATACCTAGATTTTGTTGAGATGCACGTCAAGATTGGGTGGAAATCCCCCAAAAATCTAGCCAGTATCAGTATTACCACACACTGTTAATCTTTCATTCAGTGCTTCATTCAATGCTTCATCTATGCTCCATATGCTTCATCCAGTGTTCCATCCAGTGTTCCACCCAGTGTTTCACTCAGTGCTTCATACAAGGAAAGATAAAAGAACTGGAGAGACGTGTGCAGATTTGAATGAATCCGATCACGGGTCGCGGGATGGGAAGTCACGTTACTTGAAATTTGCACCAATCGGATTGAAGATTCCCAATCCACGATCCGAAACGATTTAGTTCTATCTCGTAGCAGACGCGTTTAGCGAGCGGCACTCGCGTTGCTCTGCACTTATACCTCTTGAGCCCAACATATATCTCTGGCATTTCTTCGATAGCTTTGAGCGGCACAAATCGCATCTAACAGTCAATTTCAAGTTTCAAGATAAGCCGCATGGAAAAAACCACCATAAAAATTACCGCATTTGAGTCTAACGCCAGACGCGAACGGTAAGTTAGGTGAAAGAGCAAACAGCCAAGCTCTACAAAATGATACTTGATAGGTCATAGATATGCAAAGAGCTCGATCGACATCAAATAGACTACCTGAGTCATTAGACTATATTTCAGTTGTCTCATACTCACAGCATAGCTGTTCCATTTTGCAGCTGGTGAGGCTAACATCTTTCACTTTTGATACTCCTTCGTGACCTCAACGCATGACCTCGCGCATACAATCTAATCAACATCACGGCTTGATCTCCTAATGAATTTGAGAGGGTCTTGATATCAGTTTACGAGACCTTCTCACTCCCTATTTCTAGCGTCTGAATTATGCAATTGAGCTATTAGTATTCATTGATAATTTTTAGAACCATATCAGGATTGAACTGTGCTATCCCCGTTGTGCTAGCCTGTAGAGCTCGGCCTGCCATGACGCATTGAGCTCCTCATCACCACACGGTCACCAAGACGAACTATATCAATCATGCCGTACTCCTCCTCCTCCTCCTCCTCCTTCTCCTTCTCCTTCTTCTCCTCAGCCCCTTCATCATCTGATTCGGTTCCGAATTTCCATTGCCTTTCCAAAGATTCGGGATATCTGAGGATGGTTTGGTTGTTTCTATTTTGGGGTGTGGTGTGTGGGGAGGATTCGATCGCGTTGATCAACATCATGTCGATGTACGCTATAATTGTTGGCCGCTCGATAACCCAAATAAAAGGCTTTGTGGTAAAAAATTTCTTCTTTTCATCAAGGAAACAGAAGCGAAACTCTTTGCTGTCAGAAACCATTCCATAGACACTTTGGTTGACTCTGTGCTGTCGTGCTTTGTGCACAGCAGCCATATACACCAGTAGCTGAGGCATCCCTACCGCAGCGGATTCGTAAGGTTTTGCCTCTAGAATAAGGAGAATAGCACCCGTATCATCCTTGTTGGCACCATATCCCAATGCCCAGTCTGCTCTGCCCTTGACTATCTCACTATTACCATAGATGTCCTTGACGAGAATTGACATAGAGACTTTCGTAGATACCTGTAAACGATGATGTGCATCTCTGTCCTCCAAGTGTCGTAAACGGTCCACGATAATAAGATCGAGTACCGTTCGACAGAATGATTCATCTTGTCTCACACCGACATAATCGCTGGTCTTGAGATCTTTGATCACGGCAGCTAATAAATATTAACTTTCAAAATATCCTAAACACAGGCGTGCAAACTTGCCATGATGTTCGGACAGCTGCCCGGAGTCTTGCAGATACTCAGTTTTGAGATTGAAATAGTACGAAATATCATCTTCCTTGTAATCAATAGCCAACGCTTGTGCCGCAGCGGTAGTGCCCTTGAAATCCGTTGCTTGACGAGTCTGCGAGAATGTCAGTATCCTCTTCTGATCATGCAATATGGTAGTGTTTACTGGCAGAGCTCTCCTATGAGGTGGAATCACATCAGTGTAAGCTTTCCGAATCGAATCTAGGACCGGCACCAGGCATTTCAGGTTGGGATGCAAAGCAGTCGGTAAGAACTGTAGAGCTGCTATTTGCTCTTCGTCCAGGTCGAGAGACGGATTTCCCCATTGACTGTCTGAGGATTTGCGTTTGGACATTTTGGTACAATTGGCAAAGAATAGAAGGAAAGGCAGCAGCAAGTTGCCCTCAGGACCTCAGACGTGTGACGCTAAGCCCCTATCGGGTTAGCGCTTTGCTTACTACGGAAGCTGGTGCTGTCTCGAGCTCGCGAAGTAAGCAGAGCTAACCCGAAGGGGCTTAGCCCTTGCACGTCTGAGGTCCTGAGTGGGTTTGCGCTTTCATTTTCTCCTTGTGCTTGAACATGTGGGGAATCTTTTTATTCCCAAAGGTGAATCCTTGACGTGTTAACTCAAAATTGCTTAGCTCAATGAACAGCTTCATTTTGCGAGAACGAGACCGTCATTTGCCGACTCTATATATTCCGAAGAAAGGACTAGCTTCTCTGAGACACAAGATGGTACTAGGTAAGCAGATAGAACGGATGAGGGTCACAATTCACAAAGTCTTCCCTGTCCGCCTCCTTGGAAGATAAAAATTTAATGTCTTTATATGAATCGTCCCTGTCTAGTCAACAACTTTGTCACTACTGGAAGATAGCGGATAATTTACTGATTTCCTTATTAACTCTGCAACTTCTTTGATGGGAGACCACCAGTAGCGTGCCTTATATATTCGGGGTTTCCCTCCATGAGCTCACCCACCTCCTCTTGGATTTCCAGAACTCTGCTGCAAACAACCCAGTGATTTTCCTGGGTGGATGAGCGATGAGGAATACTAAAATACACAACGGAATAGCTACCGTAAAGTAAATCCAAAATGCTTTGCTCCCTGGTTTAACGGTTTCATTCATGCTGAAGAGCCCTGACACGAACGTCAAGGGTACAAACACGAGAGCCAGATGAGTCAACCGTGAGAGATTTGCTGTCTCTATGAGTGATCGATAGCTATCAATGATCTGGATCAGCGAAGTGACAATTGGGACCATAGCCTCTAACCGGCGACTATAAATATCAAGGCTTGAAGCAATATGTTTATAATCCTCTATCAATAGGCGGCAGGTTCCCCCGTCTCGATCCTTAGGACAATGGTGTTCAAGAAAACTGATAACGGAGTGGATCTTCAGATGTGTTGCCATAGATCGACGGGACCATCTTTGAAGAGCAATAAGGTCGGTATTCAGTGTTGCAATTTGTTCCAGCACTGCAGGAACAGTGTCTTGAGTGTACTCATAGTGCTTTGTGCTATGATACATTACCTCCAAGTACGTCATCTACTCTGCGGCGACGGTTCTCAGAGGATAGTAGGCCAGGGAAACTAATGTTGGGCCGTTGGCATCAAAGCCTTCAGGCGGTCCATTGCTCCAGTGGAAGATTAGATTCTTAAGCAGGGATTCACGTCCTGGGTCGAATTCGGGAACGGTATGGTCAAGGAACGATGTGCCAGACAGAAAGTCTTCAACGCAGCCTTGAAATGGGCGGGACTGTAGTGTGGCGTTTATTATTCGACTCTCGTCTCGAGGATTGATGACGAAAGAGTTGCTGATAGAGACGTCGACAAGCACAAGCCCTGGTATATTTGAGTTCCAACTTCTCCATATTTATAAGAATGTGCTGCTTTTCTTACCTAGCCATAATCCGTCCTTTCCAACGGTCTTTAAAATTGAACAGCAGTGCCGTGCAAGTCCAATATTAGCGCCCTTAACCGGTGGTAACATTCTAACTTTCCGTGAAACATTCATGTCTCGGAGCAGCGTTTCTTTGGAGCCATTGTATTCGAACTGGAGCACACGGTGATATTGGATTGTCAAGAAATCTTGCGACTTGGCCATAGATGGTAGCGTGGCCATGTAGGGCCTTGCTGCTGCTATATCGGTTTGAGAAACACCGATATGCGACGAAAAGAAGAAGGGGTCGATATTCAAGGCACAACCAAGCATCTCGATGATATTACTGGACAAATCCTCTATGACTAATAGTCGGCCTCGGAGATTTTTATCCTCCCCAGCCTGACTCTGTAGCAAGGATGCAAGATCTTTCAAGTCAAGTCTCTTGTGGCTCACAACACCAGAGGTAGAGAACTATAGACAGGCGATTCGACAACTATTTCGGTTTGAACGGTCATTCGTAAGAAATTTGGAAAGGTTCGGATTTTGCCGAGTCCGTGCTGCGACGTATGATTGGTACGGATTTGATTCGTTGTTCATTGCGCGTTCGACTGGGCTATATATATATAGTACAGTGATAAGTTTCTAGGCGGCAAGCAAAAGATCTTTGAGACCGATGCAGAGCTCAAGTAGAGTCTCAGGCTTCTATCGAGTAAATCATACAAGCCTCACTCCCTACACCGTCTTTCTGATTTGCAGCGTGGCAGTCTCACTTCTGCTGCCCCGCTTTATGCAGCCAAACAGCCAAACAGCCAACTGTCCTTTTCACTCTGTCTCCAAGACATCATAATATAGGACCCAACGACTTATCCGTCTCTAATCTTTCAACTCTCTGTCCCCTTGTCGGATTACCAGTGGGATTCTAATTGCTTTCACGTGCCGTTCTTACTCCGATGGGGACGATATCGAAGTTCGTTGAGACCTTCCGTCGCGATAGGGAGGTTTTCGCGAGAATAGAGAAAGAGGTGGAAACGCTTTGCAAGGAGAAGCTATTGAACCACAATATCAAGTTCTTATGGCAATCGCGCGTGAAAAAAGCTGCTTCACTTCACAAGAAGTTGGAAGATCGCGGTAATCTATATGCAAACGAAATTGATAATGTCGCTGATGTCAAGGATCTGGTGGGTGGACGAGTCATTGTGACTCGCCGGAAGGATTTCGGACTTGTTGAGGAGATGATAAAGAAGAACTTTAATATCCAAGGTCGAAGTCAACATCCGAAAGCAGAGGAAAATCTAGTCACCTTGTCAGCACGGTTTCGTGGCTATGATGGTCTCCATTTTCATGTCACACGGCGAAACTCCCGAGACGAACGATACGGCGACTTGCTTATTGAGATTCAAGTAATGTCCGCATTTAGGTGGATCTTTTCCACATTGGAACACGATATCATATACAAGAAATCGAATGGCGAACCTGACAAAATCTTATTGCTGAACCTTGAGATGCTTGAAGGCATTGATCGGTTTTGTTCTGACTCCAATTAGCCCTGCCATGAACCACATGACGCTAGTCCAGACCAGCAAATCAGAATAAGAGAATTCGTACGCGAGAAAAAGGATATAGTGTCTGAAGAAGTGGAAAATCAGAAACTGTTGGAATACGAGGTCATATGGGGGCATATTGACATTTTGGTTGTTGTTGTTAGGAGGCTATCTAGGAGGAAGGTGAAAACTCTACTGGCGGGCCCCAGCCCTACCAGCCCTATGAAGGCGGAGATTACCATCTCCCCTATTTCCAACAGAAACAAAACAAGAAGATTATTTCATGGGTATCGAAATCCGACGTTGAAAACGATCACAGCCTGGTAAGAAGAACGCTTGGGCCGCATTATAGAGGCTCGAGACAATGGCTCCGACCACAATATGACGAATGGATTGTGTCCTCCGAAAACGAAGTTTTTTGTCTTGCTGGCTCAGGTTCGTAAGCTTCATTCTTACAACTCTGATACAATCTAGATTCTAACAGTTAGTGACGCCTCTATAGTTGGTACAGGCAAAAGTTCGTTGGTGTAAATATCCTCTCCCCTTTGATTGCGTGACTAATTATAGCTGATTGTTGTATGACAGCTTCCAAATTATCGAATGACATTTCGAACGTATTCAGTCAAGGGAAGAAGAGCGCCTCGTTTCTTCAACTGTTCTGGCAAGAAAGGTCCGAAAACTAAGACGCTTGAAGTGCTTCACACTCTTATCGCCCAGCTTGCTGAATTCATCACTGGTGTGTTCGTTTCAGCCTTAGTCAAAAAGAGATACGGAAACGGTAACTGAAACCCGATTGAGATACATGAATGTTCAAAACTTCTTGCAGATCTCGCAAGTGAGTACCAAAATACTACTATCATTGCCGACGCGCTCGACGAATGCCAGGACCATGACGCGCTTCTCCTCAACCTAGAAGAGGTTTTGAAGATGATTCACGCAGCCGGTAAAGCGGTCAAACTATTCTTGTCGAGTCGAAACCAAGTGGATGTCAGTGAATGCTTCCCAAGTTGTGAGACGTTAAGACTCGAACATGTAGTTGCCTTAAAGGAAGAGGACATGATAAGGTTTGTGCAGGCACAGGTCAAAGAAAGGAAAAAATTAGGCTTAGGGTCTCGCCTTCTTAAGGGTAAACATCCGGAATTGGAGGACAGGCTCATCGAGGTGTTGGTAAAACACGCTCAAGGAATGCAAGTTGCTTCTGTTTGATTCTCTCTCACTGGTCAATCTCTAATATGGGTTTGTAACGCAGGTTTATGTGGACGAAGCTTCAGCTTCAATTGATTTTTGGTCCACATGCTCGAAAGAAGCATCGGAATGATATAATCAAAAAAAATGAGAAGTTGGAGCTATGGGACGGAAATGCAAAAGATGACGTGCTGTACAAGGTGTATGATTCCGTATATGAAGATAACACAGAAGAGAACTTGGACAGTCGAAACTTTGCCTCCAGAGCTTTCAAATGGATGATATGCGCTGTGCGACCTTTATCGATCAAGGAGCTTGCCGAGATTTGCATCGATTGGCGACGACGGCGCCAAGGATGAAATCACAGTGGAAGAACTTCTTCTATTTTGCAGCAATTTCATTATCTCGGATTCCGGCGGAATCGCTCAATTCCCACACTCGTCGGTTCGAGAATATCTGGAGACATGGGAGATCGACGAGATTCATGAGTATTCGCCAGAGCAGGCACATACACAAGTAGCCGTAACGTGTCTAGCATACCTCAGTCATCCTCAAACTCGTATTACGGAATGCAAAAAGTCAGAAAGGGATGCACTTGAGTATCCATTGCTGTATTGGATTGATCATTTGGCTGCTGTAGTGCCTCAGAACAGATCAAAGCTTCTGCAACGTCTCTACAGCGAGTTTCTGTCCGAAAAACACGGAAGATCTCTCTCTGTTGATTGGTTAGAGATCTTATCACAACGCTTTAATGACGGCTCCGGGCAACTCTCGCGTGTGGAAGATGCTGTCTCCAAACCCCAAAACCTGTAGGATGCATATGGGGATTGATTGATATGATACCTGAATCATCAATGACGACTGATAATCTGAATAAGACGAATTTATATGATAAATCATCATTGATACTTGCTATCTCTTATGGACATTGCCATATTGTTACGCTCCTACTGGACAAGGGTGCGGACGTTGATCTGGTTACAGAATATGGCGACTGGAGTTTTGAAGGCGCTATCGCGCTGCAGACACCATGTGAAGCTAGTTTCGAGGCTATCGGTGGATTGTTACTCGATAGGGGAGCGAACATCAACGCGCGATATGGGAAAACGCAGGTAGAGATTTGCGTTTGCACAGCCTCGTATGAAACATATTCTTTCCGTGTAGCTACATCTGATTTCAATCAGAAGCTGAATTTCGTCGCATAGAAATCTTCACTTTCCCCGATTCGGGAGGGGGGCTGTCCGGCAAAGAGTTGGTGGCGGGCTACGAAGAGAAGAAGAAGAAAGGGTGTAGGGAAAGTGGTTCTCGTGTACTTCGTACGGAATAACAATGTTGGAAACAGGGCTGAGGGGAGATGGTCATCTCCGCCTTCATAGGGCTGACAGGGCTGGGGCCCGCTAGTAGAGTTCTCACCTGCTCGCTCCTACTCCGTCGATAGACTCCCACGACTCCTAACAGCAACAACGCCGATATCAATATGCCCCCATATCATATATGACCCCATATTCATAGATCTGAGGCGCAGTCAAGATCTAGTCTACCGCAATCCTAACGCGGCCGCAGCAACCTCTGCAATCTTAATCGTTAACATTGCAGTCTAGTAGAAGCTTCAAGCTCTGCCAGAGTCATGTATATAAAAGTTTAAGCTCGCCCTTCTCTTTCGCTCTTTGTCTTTTTCGTTTTGTACATTATCTGCTATATGTCCTGTACTTGGATCCTACCTAGTAACCCAAGGAATATCATCTTTCAATTGATAGTTCCTAGCCTAGTCCCTGACATCAATCAACTAATCAATCAATCAATCCCACCAACGGGGCTAAGCACCGTCATACGGTCAAAGAACTCCCACCACCATTTGCAATTCTGCATCGAATTCGCAGGTATTGTTTACTGAGCAAAAGTCATCCCACTACCAACGCAAAACTTTTCCAATAATGTCCGACGCGTGGTTTAGTAAAGAAATACTTCCCGAAGGACCAGATGGCGACCCAGAAGACGGCTGCCACCCGACCCAAGCGCAGGCGCTGAAGGACTACTACCACAAGAAAACAAGCGCAAAGGAAGCAGCTCAAGCCATCACGCAGTCCACAATAGACTCCGAAGACCCCGGCGACAACTCGTACCGTCTCTGGGGCCTTCTCACAAATGCTCTCGTCGAACTGCCCGCAGCGCACACCCCAGCCCTGATCCAACTGCTCGATGCCATCCAAAATCTCCCCGAGCCAGACATGACGGCCAGACGCACCACAGAGAGGTCTTGGGATGGCTTCCGGCGGGATCTGGTCAACTTCGGCCACATGTGGGCCGACTGCTACAAGTCCGACAACTGGCGCCCCGATCTGGCTGCCAGCGATCCGGCCAACCGCGCAGAATTACGAGCCGAGCATATCAAGCGAGCCGATATCGAAGCGCGCCTGACCGTCGCGGACGTCGGTATATTTCCCATGGACTGGGCCTACGAGTGCATGGCCGATGCGCTCGAGCACCGAAGCGCCGTGCTGGACTTTGAGGTCCCGGCCGCGGCCAGGTGGATTGCCATTGTCGGCAATCAAATGTACGCCGGAGCAGTTGGCGGTGAGGAGAGCTGGGCTTTGAAGAGGCCGCGTGATTTCGGAAAGGAAAGCAGCGCGATGAGCTTGGAGCGATGGGCATTCTGGAAGAAGCGCTTGGGGGAGTTGGCTCAGCAATGCGAGGCTGTGCGGATTGCGGCAGAGGGTGCGGTTCGAGAAATGGAAGTCTTGGAGCGCAGTTCGCCTGGCAGCGAGTAGCATTTTCATGTTCCTGAGGTGTCAGTCAGTGTGGTAGCCAAAACGGAACACGCAAAGTCCGCCGTAAGGCTGGACCCTCCGTGGGGCGAGTGAGTATTGACATTACCAGCTAAGCGGAATGATAGGGTACAGCATTCTTGCAGTAGAAGGCCTCCGCCAGCCCGAAAGAAACAAATATGCCGGCCGAATTCGTTGGCTAGAGCTCGATTGAACCCAACCCATCACCAATTTCACACTCTGGTGAATCGCAGGAATGAGCGTATATTACATTAAGCAACTAAGGAGCGTATTGGCATGCATGCCACACCACACCCCACCCCCCCTTCGCATCCATCAACCCCCCTATCCACACCCGATTTCCCACTCCCACTTCCATCCGCTCGCCATCACCATCTTCGCAACCCTCTGCTGCATCTCTCTATTCATCACCCTCACCACCGCCATAGCCCCACTTGTCATTCTTCTTGCAATGCGGCTTCTTCCAGTAATAATCGAAGCCGCCCTCGCAAGAGTTGTAGTATCTGGATTTCTATTAGATGGCTTCACTTCTGGGTTGGTGGGTGCGGAAGTTTAGAGAAGCGAGGGCAGGTAAGGAGGTAATGAGGTGGGGGTTTGGAGGAAGACGTACCCGCCGTATTTCTTGCCGCAGTTATCGTTCTTGTACTCGCATTTATGGCACTCGTCTTCCTTGCAGTAGGGTTTTGGGTAGCATTGGTCGAAGGACTCGTAGCAGGAGTTGTAGGACCTTTGGATGGCGGTTGTTAGTTTGGTGGGCGTGGTTGGTTTGGAGAGAAGGTGGAAGGAAGGTTTTGGGAGTTGGGGTGGGGTAGGGGTGAAGTGAGGGGAGGGTAGATTGGGTGTAGATTGGTGGTTAGTAGTGATGCCACATGACGGTAGTGACGGAAGATATGGCGGGAATACTATGTGCATCGATGGAAGAGATCTGGGGTGGATATATGGAAGAGAAACATCATACCCTCCGTATTCTTTTCCACAGTCATCGTACTTGTACTCGCACTTATAGCAGTTGTCACCCCACTGCTGGTTGGGCATAGCAGAGACGAAGCCGGTGCAGAGGAGCACGGCGACGCTGGCGAGAGCTTGGAGCTTCATGATGGCTTGTTTTGGATTGATAAATGGACAGATGCTTTGGTAGACGAGGTGTTTTCCGATTGCCTGGAACAGTGGAGCGAGTGAGGATGGTGAGAGATGTTGGGAAAGGAGCCTTGTCTTATACTTGTTGAGAATGTCACGATCTTGAAACCTCGATCAGGAATAGTCTAGCCAATAATACGTGCATGCCTCCCAGCAACAATAATTCCTGAGTTCCAAGGGCCAGAATCCTGAAATGTTGAGGCAGGAGAAACGCCAAGCCAATGGCTGGAGAAAGAAGTTCGCATGATGTTTAAGATTCAGCTTCTCCTCTCGACATATTCCCTTTTCGACAGCGTCGGCGAGCTTTGAGTTCTTGAAAGAGCGACCACAATGCAAGACTACGACATGAAACAATAGAATTTGCATATACGAAGCTGTACGGCGTCCCGCGGAGGGTAAGGAGATCTCAATGTAAAAGTTTGAGGAGAGATAGTAGCGGCTGACAAGGCTGTGACCGTGCATGTGGGGAGATCAGCCTCGTGAAACTTGATTTGGGAAGAACCCCTCATCTTGAGAAAGTTACATTTCGGCTGTGCCGTCCTCTCCATCGAGGAAGAAAAGGTTGAATAAGCCATTCGGGAGGCTTGAGAGGAGTGATCGACCAAGGGAAGTAACAGAAATTGACACGCCAGAGAACGAAGAAGAGATTTATTGGATCTTCTGACCACACGTTACCGAGATTACGAGGCTAATAGGCAAAGGACAGCTTGTGAAGGCATCGCCGTCTATACCAAATCCTGCAAGAGAATGAGAGTTGCCAAGTGTTCGTGGCTGGATCAGACTTCGGCGTGGAGAGCCTTGCCCGTGTCAGGACTGGGGTTATCGAGACTGAGCGACCCTTCATTCCGGCAGCTACGGGTATCCAGATGCTCACTCTGCCGAGCTAACAATTCTGTGCTTTCAAGTCTTCCGCGGTTCTTTTTGTGTGGGTTTAGGTTTAGGTCTCAGATTAAATGTTGCCGATGACGGGATCTGAAGGGGCACAAAGTTTGCCCCTAAGAATTGGATCAATAAAAGAAGATTTTGTGACGTTTTGGCAGACCAATGGGACTGTTCGGAAACCCACCGACAACCGTCACAGCTCTTGGACATGAGATACTGTACACCAGACAATTCGCTGGACCAGGGGGCAACGTGGGCGTTAAAGTGTGGGGGATGCGCATCGAAGGGGGTTCTTGGACATCAGGAAGCACAGCAAGGCTCATGTACCCCACAACTGACGGAGTACCTCGTATGGTGGACCTTGGTGACCAAGCAGCTCCCTAAGCTTTGCTTGGAGAATATAGCCGCATGAAACGAAAATCCTCCGCCGAAAGGGGAATTGAGGCTTGGTCAGACGAACTCTAATTGTCCAAATCGGCGACGCCGAAAGAAGTTCAATTCGACGACTTGATATTCATTAGTCACACTGATATTGAATTGATCACGGATCGATTTTCTCTTCCCTCTCGGGAAAAAGTCAGGTACCTGATCGTGCTGTTTCTGTCCTCGTGTCCCCAGTCTTGCCAGACGGTTGGTTGGGTGAACCATCCATCGTGCTCCGCGTTCATCTAGAGTATGCGCAACTTTCCTGTCGACGAATCATAATGTGCTACACATCGGAGAACGTTCAAAGATCAAGTTAAGAGCGTGAAATACTGCCAGACGGGGTGTGCAGTTAGGTTGCCAGCTGACGGAATAACGATCGGGGGGGATTTTCATTGCGAGGTTTGGCCTCGAATTTAGTAAGCACTGGCGCTTACCTTAAGTGGTGATAGGAGGTCGCTAAGGTACCTACTGTGTAACAGTTTAATCCCTTTGCCTCAGGAGTCAGGAGTCAGGACCCTCAAGTCGTTGGGTAGTTTAATTATACTAGGTTCGATTCCTAACAGCGCTGGTACAATGGTGTTGTGGTTATCTTTCTTTTCTCCTCAGACGTCTTTTTGCAACTAAGCCCCTTCGGGTATTCTAAGCCCCGGCAGCCAAGCCCCTTTGGGTTAGCTGCTTTGTTTACTGCGTAAGTTTGCGAAGTTCATCCAAAAGGGTCGATAACCCGGAGGGGCTTGTTACTGCAGTGCGAATGCATAAATTGCAGGGTAAGTCTCAAGGACAACATGATCTTCTCAAAGGTCCGTGGAGATAGGCGATGTGACTTGGAACGGCAGCATCGTTTCCTCCAACGGGCGCTGATTGTATGATATAATCATCGACATCATTGAACGCTCGAAGAGTATAACTCGTGACCATCTACCTAGGCCTTCGAGTGGCTCTTTCGATAGGATCTACCATGACGCGCTTGTCAGTCGATGAATATACTGTCGGATGGATATGTGCCTTGTTTACTAAGCTAGCTGTGGCCGAAAGTATGCTGGATGAAATCTACAAAATCGACGCAACCTTGTTATCCCGAAATGCAGCCGATGACAATCACTATACTCTGGGCAGAATTGGCTCGCATAACATTGTCCTTGCCAGCCTACCCTCTGGGTCAACATGTTCTGTATCTGCCGCCAACGTCGCGAGCCAAATGCTATTCACCTTTCCATCGATTAGACGTTCTGCATTTGGTTTGGTGGTGGGAACTGGGGGTGGTGCTCCCAGCCCAGAAAACGATATCCGTCTTGATGATGTTGTTATAAGCGAGCCGGTAGGACGCTTTGGAGGTGTCACCCAGTATGACTTCGGGGAAACAGAAGCAGAAGGCAAGTTTCGTATTACTGGTCACCTGAACCGCCCATCAGCCATGCTCCTAAATGCGGTGATGAGTCTGAGATCGAAGCCCGAAAGGGCTAATCACGAGATCACAAAGCACCTGAACGTCATGTTTGAACAGAATCCACGAATGCAAATAGATTGTTCCCGTCGCGAGAATCTAGTCGACCAACTGTTTAGCGCGGAATGTCAACACCCTCTCAAAGAACCCACACGTACAAAATGTGATACCAGCGAGTTGGTACATCGACCGCCTTGAGCTGAAGAGGAGCCTGTAATCCATTGTGGCCTAACGGCCTCTGCTAACCAAATTATGAAAGGCGGAGAAACTCGGGATCGGCTGACGAAAAAAGAGAATGTCAAATGTTTTGAGATGGAGACAGCTGGTCTAATGAACACCTTTCCGTGCCTTGTGATACGCGGAATCTCTAATTATTAGGATTCGCAAGAAAATAAGTCTTGGCATTGTTATGCCGCTGCTGTTGCCGGAGCTTACGCCAAAGAGCTGCTATGCACAATGCCAGCTAGTAGGCCAAGGGAAGACTTTAGTATCGAAGGCTGTCATGCTTACCATCAAGCCAATAGTATCCTAACCATAAAATCTGAAGCCTCAGATCCGGCTTTCATGGTACCGTTTAACAGAGATGCAAAATTGATTCAGTCTACGACGATAGCTAGACTGGAGCCTCGACCATTGGCTTTGCAGGAAGTCACAGAAGTCACAGAACCATCTTGTAGATACCGAGAAGAACACCTGCGCACACCAGTGTTTCGGGTACATGCTAGTACGCTGGCGAAGTTCGAGCAATCATAGGCAACTACTGTACAAAAGCTACCACTTTTCGAGTACAACTTCTAGAAACATACGCACCCGAGGTTGTGTGTCCCACTGGTCGAGTGAAAAGACGTTGAAGAAGACAGCGGCCGTTTCCTTTGCACTGTTAAGAAACGCGGATACCACAGGGACTTCCTTCGGCTTCATGTTTGAGCCAGCATTTATTGAAACATGCCGCAGCCTCTAGCCGGTTATGAGCTCATACATCAACAATGGTAAAGGTGTGTATCTCATTGACCAGAACGTTAACCAGGAGTTGATTAACGAGCGGAGGGAGTGGAGACGACAATGGGAAATGCGCGGCATCTGCTTCTTGGATGACGTGTGTAGTCTTGTATCTATCTATCTAAGAAAGTGAAGTGGGACGAGTGAGATTACAGATCACTCACCCCAGAGATGTCCCATGATACTGGGAACTGGGCCTTTTCCCTGGGGACTGAAGTCAACGGTCTGTTATACTGAATGTCATCAAACCAAACTGATAGATACTGTGGTCGAAACCTCTCAACTGACAGTTGACAACTCGGATGCGATCAAATTCACTGTCCACTAATTTGAGCCTACAACCAACATACTTTTGCTCATTGGAAAGCTAACGACAGGCGGTGGGAAACGAACAATGTCAACTCAGTCGTTTAGCAGGTATGGTGGCCGATTACTTGCCGCATAGGAAGCGTATTTTACCGTTTACTAATCCCATTCTCTAGCCCTACACAAGGAGCACGGTCTCAATTCCAAGGCCTCACCGCCATTTTAAAGCCTCGAGTTATCGGCCCGGGCATTCCGCTTTGACCGTATCACTCGCCCTCGCAGTTTCATTCGACTCCATATCTTCTCAGCTCACTCCTATGGCCTGTTGTGACAATCCACTAGTTACGGGGGCGTGCGTGGCTTCTTCTACTTCAGCTACGGCTCGGGTCGTAGGATACGCCTGCCGAATGGAACGGGTGACAAGCTATTGCTAGGCTTGAGCCAGATTCTATTTCCTGGCTGAAGGTTTTGAACAAACATCGGAACATATTTGTCTGACCACTATATCAAACTTACCAGGGTCAACGCTGGGGACAAAAACCCTCGAAGAGGGCAAATTTTTTGTCAGTGCTCTATTCGATTGGCAGGTGCTCCTTCCCTGATATGCCCTTATGTAAATAAGCCTTTCTAGCTCAATCTTTCAATGGGGGAAAAAGGCTTCCTGGCCTGCGTTGCCTTTCAACATGTAGTCACAGTACAGGACAATGTTGCTGTTATAAACCTTACAACAATATTGCTGCCATTGTAAGCAAGCTGAGAGATTGCCTTCTAATGATTTTCGTACAACTTGGTCCTTATAATCGACTAGGCAGTCCTGAAGACGTGCGTAGCCTTCTCGCTTGGTACTTGGATAGTTGTTAAGAAGCATACCGATCAAGCAGCCCAGCCAGCGAATTCTAGGCACGGATTTCCTTACACATTCCACCAAATCCGTTGTTCAAGTTCTCATAGAGGTTCCTGGATTCCTGGATTCCCTAGAACCTCAATGCGGCTTCAATGTTATGAGATTAGCACGCTTAGATTGCCTGCAAATGGCCATTGAATAGGCATTGTCACTGATAAAAGCTTATCTCCCAATGCTTCACAGGAATGACAGATCAGATGTATACATTAGACTTCCTTGGTCGCTCTTGCTTTTGACCTTAGCCTGAACAGCAACACTTCTTGTCTTGGGCTTGCAATATATATAGTATGTTGCTCTGGTTCTGCAACAATTCTGTCGGCGATAGGTAGTAGGATATTGTCACGTCTCTATTGCTCATTGAGCGAACTGGTCGACTTCTTAAAGTGCACCTGTCATACCTTTCCTGATTGCGACAGATATCTGTTGAAATATGCTATAGATCCTGAATAGGATTGTTCCAAAATGTGTTCACGTTTTGGCCGATTCGTCAACCATAGGATATCTCGGAAAGACAAATCATGGTGGAAGAACGCACCTCGGATCTGTACCCACAGTAATTATTAGTTTGATCAACAAGGAACACACCATTTATGGAAGTAGTTGGATTGCAGGCTGAGGGGACTACTACCCTGGGCCCTACAGTTAGCCCGGAGTCAGCTTACAGTACTTGAAGGCGACCGAAAGACTTTATTCCGTACAAAGCTGTCAATCGCTATTTCACTCGGTTCTATACTGAAAACTTCAAGCCCTACAACTCCAAAATACCTTTGAGATCAAGGTACTTTGAACCAGCAGAGAATGCTGTTTTGATTATCCATTGGGAGTATATTACACCAAATCAGCTTCTCGTCATCTGGGGTGTGGTGACCAAAACGACCAGTCGGGTACAGAGTGAGTGCAATAGTAAGCAGGAATGTCAGACTTGCATACAATAATAGCATTGACGGTGTGCGTAACATATGTAAGGCTGCAGCGTAGTTCATGCATGGAAGCTAATCCACGATCTGCGCAGTCTTCAGGGCTGCATACAGTTAATCATGAGTGCCTCTACTTCAACAGTCAACGACGTGACTTAACGCATATCTGGATACGCAGGTGTTCAGGGTTCAGTTACGAATAATCTGTATACCAAAATCCTTTCGACCTGACTCTGCTTGGTTCGAATGCTGGATGCGTAGGTATCGGAGAGATTCTTACCTGATCTCAAAGATTGTCAGAGTATGCAAGGCATACCTTGTCGTTGCGCACTCTTTTGAAGCACACCACCCTGCTTCACGACTTCTGATAGGCTAAACTCCTTGTATATGTAGCTGCGGATTCGGTTCGCCTTCCCATACCGAGACCTTCGCAACCACTCCTTCTCAGCTTATGTGCTGACGACCTGATGCCTAATGTTGATCAGACGAGGGAGCAACTGGTACGAGCAGGCACTGACTTGTACGGACTAAGTGGCCTATCATACCAAAAAGGGAGCCGCTAATCTAGGATTCCTAGGAAGATCCTTTCTTATCAGTCTTGATGCTCGCCTTACACCTTTGTATGCTCACTATTGCACCTCTTAGCCTGACCTTGGAAGTGTGCTTGAAATATCTGACATGCTTCACCGTTGGCGTTTTTGCTATGGTTATGTCTGACGTTTCAACTCATGGAGAGGCTTACAACCTCAAACCTGACCATAGCTTTGCTTGCGACGGATTTCCAACTCAATCACAACATTATCCATTACTGCGTAACATTTCTTATTGTATGCAATTCTATCATATTCGCGCAAGTCCTGAACCGAGCGCACACAATGCCTATCAATGCTCAACCAACTCGAGGGCCAAAACTAAGACATTCCTGCGACGCCTGCAACATCGCCAAAGTTAAGTGCAGTAAAGCCCGCCCCGCGTGTGCCCGCTGTCACTCGCATCAATTGCAATGTATCTATGGGGTGTCTATGCGGTCTGGCAAACATCCAGCAAGTCGAAACAAAGTACCAAAGCATCTACCAGTATCGCAGCGGTCGAGAATTACATCGCATCAAGGGGCAGTCTTTGAAGGTTCGGCTATTTCAATATTGGCGGAGAAAAGCGTCTTTTTCGAGCACACAGCGCCGTCACTGGTCGAACCCATCCCCTTGCATGATAACAGGCCAAATATCCTTCAAGACATTAACGGCTTGTATAATCTCGAGAGCTTGATGAGTGTCGATGGCCAATCTCACCAGAGCTACTCTGAATCCTATGGTGGAGATATGTACGAAGGAGATCAGTCTCATCCATTCTGGAGCAATACTCAGAGCATATCGCAAAACGTATTCTCCACCGAACAACCACCACCGATACCTCTTGTTACCCCAATAACTTCTGAAGCACCATCAGCAATCCTTTCAAGAACCATGCAACCACAGTCCAAAGCCACCGCTCTCTCGTCCTGCTTTTGCAACCAGAAGATATTGCAACAGCTTTTCGAACTCTCTAGAGGATTCAGCGTATCGCCCTCTTTTGATGTTACTCTATATCAAAACAAGGAGGTCATCACTCTGTGCCAAAACATCCTCAATGACCACACCTGTTCCCAACATGACGCGCCTTATGTCCTGGCCTTTGCCGCCCTCATCGCCAGAATCATTAGCGTCTACGAATCCATCTATCCCAAACACCACCAAAGCGCACCTTCTTCAGAATCGTCAATGCGTTCAAGAAGCAATACCTGGAGCGGCGACGATGGCGCTTCCATTTTTGCCCCGGAAATGGACGATAGTGAGAGCTTGTGCAGCTCTGCCAACCCGAGTAATTTTAAAACCCACTGGAGCACGCCATACCCCTTCACCATCTCGCTGCCCAGCATGGAAACGGGGAGGATAGCTACAAAACCTCTTCACTTGACGCTGGACGCACATAGACTGGGTCATGAGGACGAGGAAAGTCTGAAGATGAACATTCTCAAGATTGAGCTTTCCAAAGTCGGCGATCTAGTAAAAGCCTTTGGGCAGAGATATGCTGGCAACAGTTCAAAAACGCAATATGAGGCCAAGGTTAACGAGGATATGGTATCTTTTTTGCAGATGAGGCTGCGGGATAGTCTGGATATGCTGAGCGGCCAAAAAAGGTAGAGGTAAGACATGCAGCTCAAGGAGCTCGACCAAATTCATTTTATCGCGAAGAGTATTTTTTCCGACAAAGCGGACCACAGCCTTTATCTTTTGTGTCTATAGTTTCCGTTACGATCGCATGAATAAAGAAGATCTTAGAGAGCATTATAGACATGTTGCAATATTGCGACTATTACTCGCATCTTCGTATCTTCTATTCCGAGGGTCGTCGAGCGCAGACATGAGAAGTCTATTCTTAGATATACTAGACACCACAACGCGATTCAAGCTTATGAATCACTTCAACGCGAGTCAATATCTCATTTTCTTATACACATGCCATTCCTGCGCCATTATCTTCCAGCAAATATTGATATATGAAATTGGAGGCAGACAAGCCTACTTGAGAAGCGATGCTTCGAGCACCTAATATAGCAACGACAGTACTCAGTACAGCACTTCAATAAAATCCTCCTAAGCGCATCAAACACCCTATTCTACCACATCACTTAGGATTGCAAGCCCATATCATAGCCTCAACTACTACAGAGCCCCTATCTAAGCCAACCCAGTCCTGGGCTTCGAATCCCTGGAAATCCACAATAACCTTTGCTATTCCAAATCCTCTAGATGAAGAACAACCCACTACTAACAGGATGCGAACAAACAAAGAAACGCCCACCCTCCATCCTTTCTCCATCTCCCTCTAAGAAACCACCACCCAAACCGCCACCCGCCCTCTCCTAAAACCATCATCAAGCACATACGTAACCCCGAACCCCAAAGCCAACAGCCAACCCACCTCCTTTCATCAATTCGCCCCATAACCCATCCCAGAAACTCAAAAACGATACTTCACGCCGCGATCCGTCCTTCCTGCCAGATATCAGCAATGTCTCAGGCCCTGAGGGTATTGACTGTGAGAGTGGGGGTAGATGTGGAAAGGCGGGTGAGTAGGGTGAACTTGAGGGGAGGAGTTTGGCGATGGGAGGATGGGTCTGGTGCAGATGCGACATAACGCAGGATGTGCTGTTTCTTGAATCGATGAGGCTTTGCAAGGACTGGGACAGAACGAGACAGAGCGGAGAATGGAACATGGATGAAAGATGTCACGAAGCACGATTACCTAAGCATTTTGATCAATGAGAAGATACATATCGTTGAGTCGGCATTTGCGCAAATCGACCGCTGTTCTAATCTATTCCGTTTCGCTCCAAGACATCCTCACCCGTCAAGTCCATCCAAACGCGCCCAACCCGGTCCTCGCAAGTCCATAAGAGACAGAATGAGAGGCGGAGAAGAGAGAAGAAATACAAAACCTACGTGTAAGCCCTCCCAATAAATCAACTTACCGCCCCCGCAATTTTCCCCTGCATAATACTACAACGATCCGCCGCCTCAATCTTCTCAACAACCAAGCTCTCCTCTCCGCCCATTAACCGATTTCACCCAGCATCCGGTGATTCAGCAGCCACCTTGACCCTTTCGGATCATCATCTCGATACGCCGGCCTCGGGCTGTCAGACGAGTTACAGACGCTGTCCGTAGTCCAGATCATGTGTGTCTTGGCGCCCTGCCGAGAGGAAAGGGCACGGCATTGTATACGTTGAGGGTATCGAGGGAATGGGGCAGGAGCCATTCCGGAGGGGGCTGTTTGCCTTGGCCGAAGAGACCGATGGTGTCGAAGAAGGCGTACAGGCTTGGCGCGAGCTTCTCCAAAGTGATGGGGAAAGGGGTTTGGAAAAGATCAGGCGGGACTTTCTTTGCCTTGCTGGGTGAGTTGCTGCGCCGCGTCGTATGTGCAAACTGTTGAAGCAGCGATAGGTGTAAGTGTGTAGATTCTATAGAGGTGAAGGTTCAGCTAACTAAACAAACAGATACCCCTGACTAACCCGATTAGGATAGGCCCTGAGCATCACGTGCATCAACACTCCCTCTTGCACAGGCCTATCCTAGACCTCGCTGCCGCCAATTTTGATGCTATTCAGAAGCTCCCTTTGCCAGAAAGCTTCCTCTGCAACCAATGCAGCCGAAAAAACACTCCCTCTGACCAATTAGCTCCCTCTGAAGCCATGTAACCTGCTATTTGCTATAGGTGTTGACGTTGACCGAAGCCATCCTAGCTCCTATTGAATGAACCTTCCTGATCCAGTCAATGCCTTTTGTCAAGGACTTTGTATTGACCGAAGCCATCCTAGCTTTTATTGACCGAAGTCATGTTGGACTACGAGGTCAAATGGGACATTTTGGTATGTAGGTTGTTGCTGTTAGGAGTCTATCTAGGAGCGAGCAGGTGAAAACTCTACTAGCGGGCCCCAGCCCTATCAGCCCTATGAAGGCGGAGATTACCATCTCCTCTATTTCCAACAGATTGTTCCAAAATGTGTTCACCTTTTGGTCGATTCGTCAACTAACATGATCTACAAGCTTGACAGATTGAACCGTTGCTCGTAATAGCAGCCTCAGTCCTTGTGCTGCTTGGTCATATCGTCATTCAGGTCTATGGCATGATAGATTCCACCTGTCAACATCCCAATAATCATGTGCATTTGAGGGCTTCAAGCGATAGCACCATACCTTTCGTTGGCCATATCAGCTGAACAAAAGATAGCCTACTTCGCCGCCAATAGCGATGATATTGAACGCGGTCGCCAAAATTGTTACCTGGTACTTGTACTTGAGGTTGATAGAGTACGCCTTCGAGAACATTCCCACGCCCACGGTATTCGCCAAATTTTTTCGACGATGTTACGTGTACTTCCCCGAGTACGACGGCTTGCGCGACCTATAACCATAAGGCCAGAAGAGGTATTATCCCTGATGCGACCACAGCACCGGAATTGATGGGACGGTAAGGTCCTGGCTTAACTTGTATCGGGCAATGTCCTCAACCCAACCCCTGCAGGTCCAGCAGTTACGTGTAGCTGTGTTGCTTAGGCTTAGAAATATATGTCATTGCGAAATATTTGAAACGGGCAAAGAAAGGACAGCGGCCTGGAGCAAGTTGTTCAATACTCGCCTAGCTGTCTGCTTCGCATCATGTAGCTCTTGCCCATGATCCGCCCTGTATATCTTGCAATGATACACTTGTCTCGGTTTCTACCCGTATTGACTTTGAAATCGTCTGTGGCCAGGTTTCTGCGGTCGCTCAGGTTGGGAAAAACACCTAAGATATTGTCAATTGCGAAGAGCCTTGCATGAGGTCGAGGGCAGGGCCGAGGGCCCAGCGGAGCATGACTTCATTCGGCTCAGGCGGCGATGTATTGCTGGCTTTGTGCTGTATCAGTATATTTATCTGGGGCATTTTTCCCGTGAGGGAGAAAATAGGAAGGAGGGAGAGAGGGGGTTAGTTGGGTGGTTTGGTGGGTGGGAGGGACATGGCAGGAGGGAAATGGGAGGAGAAGGGATGTTATCGGCGCTGTTGAGGGTGTTGGAGGTGTTTTGAAGGAAGCCTTTGTTTGGCGCGATGCCGAGGGAGAGGAAGAAGTGTTTGGTTGCGGCCATCGTTGTTTGCCCATAGCTTGATGTTGATATTATTGTGGCAGCAGTGTGGAGGTGAAGGAGTTGGAAAGATTGGAGAAGTACGTAGTTCCTTTCCATGGACAATGCCGTGTAGAGTATTTACTTTACCCTGAAGAGTGGGTGTGGGGGCAAGATGCCTGCCGGTGGGACATGGCAAGCTCACTGACAACGAGAGTGCATAGTGAAAGCAAGCGGTTGTGAATCTTCGCGGTCCGTTGCCCAAATGGTGTTTGCTCGGATTCATCTTCTTTTCTTGGGCCTATCAAATCAAATCAAATCAATTATATACCGCAGGGCAGCAAAGTCCGTCTAGTCGCACCAACTAGATAGTTCGCTGCCTGCTGTTCACCTTGACTGTACTGCATTTGTTCATTGGAAAGTCGCTAGGAGGCTGATTCTTTGAAGGACAAAGAAAGAAGTCAAATCTGCAACTGCAGCATCATCATTGCCGTTTCACTTTGCGAATCTAAGAGGTCTTTCACCATACTGAATTGATCTCTTTTCAGTCACTTAGTTGAACCATCGAACTTTTCTGCCAGTTTTTCTCTGATTTATTCATCTTCTCTAATGATGTTCTTACCATCATCTTCTCCCCATTTCTTTCTTTCGGAAATGCCGGTCTTGCAATCAGAGTGCTGACAAGATATCTCGTCACATAGATCGCTAGCAATCAAGGATTAGCTTCCTGTGTATCACTATCGTTGCTACTCGCTCTTTCTTCGTCTATCATAATCAAAGAAAGTGGGGAATAGAGGTTTTAGAATGGAACAGCAAGTAAGGAGGATGATATACCGTAAAGATACCACTGGTAATTGGCTGCGTTCTGCATAGCAGCAGCTTGGTTCAAATCGCCCAATGAGTTGGCGTTCTGCGCGTTATAAATCGCTACCGCGCTTGTCGGATAATTGCCGTTGTAGGTTGGGGTGCCTAGGACATCGACATCTTCCCAGGTAAGGTCGCCGATGTGGCGACGGTTTCCTTGTCCGACTGTATATGTGAAAGGATCAGATGGTTAGCGACAACGAGTTTTTACATGGTTGAGGAAGATAGGTGATGGATGGTTGGGGGCCTTGTTTACAATTGTTATCTCGAAAATGGGTTATTTCATGCGCAATGGACATTCCGCGGTTAGTCGTTACCCTCAAAACATTGAAATCATTGTTGTCGCCCGGTAAGAAACTCCACGCTTCGAGGTCGGGGTGGCTTGGGACGAAAAACCCAGGGTAGATGGTCAGGGTACGCCCTGTGACCGAGGCCATGCTGTGGGGCCACCAGACTTATCAGCAGTGCCTATTGTCCTTTGGTGTAGTTGCTGTCGAGATCCCTTACGAATTTGGATGACCGTCTGGCATGACAGTCTGTGCAGGAATAATCAGTTGCGCAGTCTTGTATTTGATTGTCTCATTTACACAAGACTTACAGTATAGACGACAAAGTCAATTATGTGATTCGTTAAGATGTTGACAACTCGGTCGACGATAGCTAGCCCATGTCAGAATTTCGAAGCTCAATGGAAGAAAGCATGTTCGCCAACCTCGAATTGCAGCCATGTTGCCGTCCGTATAGTGGTTTCCGAAATAAGTGCGGAATTCAGGCGAGAGTTGATTTATAGAAGTCAAACCCTGAAGCTGCTGAGAGCCCATCTGACCAAGCCATGCAGCATCCTCGATCGCGCGTCGCACAATTGCAATCTGTGCGTTGGTGAAACCGATAAAGTGTATCGCCTGCGGGGGCTGGGTTGCGCGAGGTTCAAGCTTCGATATTCTCTCAGGAAGCTCAATGGCTTCGACTGATGCGTCAACGGAAGACGTTCGGGTGGGTACTGCAAAGACGGATATGATGCTGCCAGCGACAGAGACCCATTGAAGCGGGGCTTTGAGCAGCATATTTGCTTCAATAGAATTGGGGTGGATAAAACGAAGATTTCGAAGCTGAAGAGTTAGCGATAATTATCAGATGCGGGCCTGAGATATATCAAGAAGTACGGTGGTCAGTGAACCATAGGTATGAAGAACTTGTTTCCCTTGTTTTAAAATGCAAAGCGCCGTGATGAACTTATATGCAAGATAAGATGGGGTGACCAGCTATAATGACTTTCCAAGGCCTAACGAAAGTCCCAATTGGCGAAGATGTTTTCCCGGACTGGGGGTCATCGTCGGGTAGTTTCGACCAAAAGTATAGCATACCTTTACAGCAGTCAGCTTAAATCGTTGAAGTGGCGGACGTTGTGCATCCCTAGTGATTTTGTTCCGGTCAGCATGCCAATGATGATAATAGAGATTACTATCGTTTGATCATCTAGTATGATAACCAGAACGAGCGCGCGGCCAGTAAAGGATCAAAATTCGGTACATGTTGAGATGACTGAACTTGTGGCAAGTAGCGAACTAGGTACAACGTTGATCGTATTCAGTAATCAGAAATCTTTTAGAATTCGTGAAGATCATGAGAAGAACTTTCTCACCCCGTGAGACGTCGGAACGAGGACAAAGTTATTAAAGCACCTCGGCTTGTTTATGAATCATGTGGAAACAAAGATTGTTAATTGCGATCAGTCAACAAAAATCAATTACTTCAAGGCCGAGCGATGATTTTCTCGAACCGTGCGACGCGGAACGGTGACAGAGAGAAGCAAGCTTACCATGCAGTAAGTAAGACGACTCGTGCTCCAGTCAGACGGGTGTCGTCGCACTTGTCATTTACACTGTATACCTATCCTTGAGAAACAACTCGGTTGACATCATCATGAACCTCACTATTCTTGTGAACCGGTATATATTAAAAAGCTTTCTCGATTCTGTTGCCTTGGGTCTCATTATAAAGACAGGAAGAAATTTGTCGCTATCTTCACGCTTTCTTTTCTCCGCATTCACTCCTTCATCAACTTTATCAGTCAACTCTTCATCGCCATGTATTGCAAAGCTGCTACATTTTTTGCCTTTGCACTTGCTCGAAGCTGGATCCTTCCAGTCACGGCGCAAGCTGGGGGGTTTGGTACGCAGATACTGCACGAGGGTTCGGCGGGCAGTCCCAGCTAATGCTTTGCTGCAGGCTACAGCTGTGATATCGGCGCAACTGGAGGAGACAGCAATTGGGGAAGCGCAATGCATAGCGAGCTCCTGGACATATCCACCGAGGCGTACAGCATGATCAATGCAATGTGCAATCCAGGCTCAACATCGTCCAGTCAATTCTGGGACTGTACTAAAGCTCCTAATACTCTCTCGCATTTTAAATTCACTGTCAATACACTGTCGTACAACTTGACCTTCGAGATGTGGACGAATGGAGGAGAATTCCCTATGTGCAGCAATGTGGCGGTATGTGAACACTTTTGCAGATGAAAGCTAGGAGATGCTCTTTGCAATTTTGACTGACAACAACGATACAAAGCAAATAATCGATGGTTTTTGCATATCGAGTCACCCACCTCACCAGGGTTCAGGCTTCTATCGCTCTCCATTGGACAACTACAACCTCGCGATCACTTTCAACGCTCCGTTCGTCACGTGCAATTCCGATAGTCTGCCATCTGGGAATCCGGCACCTTTGATGGAAAGCCTTGACCAAGCTTTATGTGGCGCAGACGCCTGCAACTATGATGAGGATACGCCAGAGTGTGACCGACAGGCGCGCTCTTCTACGGAATACTATATAAAGTTGAAAGGTCAGAACACTGGCTCGGGTGGCAGGCCTCGCTGTGGACCGGTCGTGGTGTGTTGTCATTCACCTTGTCGCGACCCATTGGAAACGAAGCTGACTCAAGGTCCAGGGTGAACTTGTATCACGATATGTTCAGAACCAGGGAAAAGCCGGTGGCTCGTGGGGATCCGGGGACTCTGTCGATCAGGAGTACTACGAAATGGACTGGGTCAATGACCATTTTCAAGATCCCGACTTCATCGACGACCCAGATTTGGCCCACAAGCCGATTCTAACAGATTTATAAGGATGCGCACCCAGCTACCGTCGCATAGTACGATACTGATTCTCTCATAAAGATCTAGTTGTGGTCAGTAGGACCATGTATTGTGTATAAATTCACCTGAGATATATTCCCAAATCTTTTTCTTCAACAAAACATAATCGGGGGTATTCGATGTTTGTTCAACGCACACGTATCATCCCTTCTAGAGTTTCACAACCAGCAGGTAAACTTTATCGAAAGTAAGGAAGGCAGAGACACGGCAGCACGACCAGATTAAAGATTACTATAAATACCTAGAATCTACTCACAAGCTCCCACCACCGTCCTCCGATTCCTCTCCCTCCACCTATCCAAATCCCCCAGATTTGCTGTGGCCACGGATACCTCGCCTGCTCAGGAACACATGAAACAACGTTCACTTGGGTTGCGAGGGTCATTTGATGGAGCGCTTGGTCCAGAAGATACCTATTAATGCTCTATCAGCAATAAAATTCAGGTGTTGAAGATTTTCACGACATACCCAACCAGCTTCGAGACCCTTCATTAAGCAGCTTTCCAATTTGCCGGAGTGGGGCCGGGTACTGTCTTGGCAATTACCAGGTCCTCTATGCCTTCCGGTGATGATTCAACTGGATACATGTGGTCGACTCGAGAGTTCTCGGACTCGAACCATTAGAGCCGTTCCGTATGGTATGTTTTTTGACGGTCATCGATAGCTGGCACAAACGTTTGTTCAAACAGAAGCCAGTATTAGAAAGTACGCATGGCTACATGACGAAGGTCGTCCTCCACGCCGTGATTCAGCTAGAGACCGAGTGCAAGACGGGAAGCTTTGGGAGAGGCTCCAACAAGCCCAAGCCCTCGAGTGATTAAGATTCCTCCGAGCCATATCTACACCATATCTACAATAAAGCTATATAAGGAGCACAAGAAACGCCAAACACAGCCGCACCGTCTTTGTACCGCCCATACACAACAAGATTGAACCGTTGACAGCGAGGAAGCATTTGGGATATCGAAGGTGAATATGGGGGTGGGAATAATGAGAGAAGCCGAGAAGGAGGGAGATTGGTAAAAGAGAAATATGGGGATAGGAAAGGCAAACCCATCTCGCACCCACTTTCGCCCCGTAGCACTCTCCCACCGTGGCATCACCCCCATGGGAGAGGAAATTGGGGAACGTGAGAAAGCTGTGGGGAGAGTTGGGGGAGATGCCGGAAACGGATGGATTATGAAGGCCAATGTTCCCCCCTAAATATCGAACTTTCGCCATCATCCCGCATCACTGCAGTCGGGATGGTCGTGCGAGGTACGACGCATCCCTTGACCCACTTGACTTCCTCTCGCGTCCCTGTTGTCGGGAGCCAAGGACTCGATCACCATGCGTAGATAAATTGTTACACTCAAGTATTCGCCAAAGTCTATTCCATGCGACATCCTGTTCGCCCGCCACCCACTTCACCCTCTACTCCTCTGCCTCGTCCGACGCCCTCCTTTAGCTCTTTCTTTCTAGCCCGGCTCTCCGACCCAAAGCAACCAAGTCTGGGCAGCGACGTCTCACGAGATGCAGCTGCAATATTGTGCAGAAATAGAGCTTCTGAACATCGCGACCTGCGGAGAAGTTGTCTACCCTAAGGCAACGTACCATTGCAATACCTAACCTTAAGCTAAAGCAGGAGCTATGTAGTTGGTGAGCATTGAAAGGTGACACGAAATTGTAGTGTATAGAGTTCCCCGATAATAGTTGCTGACGGCTGCGGACTCGTCATAGGAATAGCCAGTAGATTTGACGATAATCAGGTCTCCTTTCTCCGGCATCTCAGTACCGTTGCCTTCAGAAACTCTCGACGTTGGACATGATCTTCTGCGCTGGGCCAACTGTAAGATGGTGACTGCCGTCTCCGCTTAGCAGGGACATAGTATCCTCTCTTTCTCGTCCCACTCAGCGTTGTTGGAAATGGGGTATGTTCGTACGTAACACGTACGTAATGCATACATATAAACCCCGATGTTTAGATATCTCCGCTCCGGCTCTAGCCGGCTCTAGCCGGCTTGGCTCTAGGGGTATATAGCTCACCTCCTACTTCTTTCTTCCTTCGTCACTACTATCTATCAAAAAACTAGATATATGCCTCTACTACATAGCCAATATATCTACATGCACATATTCGTTCTGACTCTCATATATCAATAGATTATGAGCTCGGGTTAGCTCTATTTCGCTACCACAAACATATCTAAGAGCAGAACTCGAAGCATCGATCTCGTCGTCATCAATTTCACATTCTCATATCTCAATCACTTTCACAATGAAAGATTCAAAGAACTATCATGTTTCGAAGCTAAAGAAAAGTGAGAACTATGAATCATGAAAGAAGAACATAATCAGTGTCTTGAAAGTCAAAGATCTCTGAATGATCATCTCAAGATGACTGAAGAAATCGAAAGCTTCGAAATTCAACGCATCAACAGCAGATACACTTTCTACAACATTGAATGCATTCATCTCAACAGCAGCTGCATTCGTCTTAACAGCAGCTGCATTCGTCGCTTTGACAGCAGTCAGAAAAAAGTATATCATCGCTGCTCACTATTGAGTGAATAAAAATGATAGAGTCTGCAATATGATCATCTATAACTGCAAAAAAGAATCTCGAGTACATATATTCAAAGTAATCGAAGTCATCAAGATGTGATTCATTCTAGAGACACAATATGAACAATCAAACTTAACTACTTTATATCTGATCATTAAAGAACTCAATCATTCAAAACAATTGAATTTCAAATTCATTCAGAACTATGTTGATTCACTCAAATGAGTTGCTATCAGATGTTCAAATGTCAAAAAAATGATCAAATCATAACTGCTAAACAATTTTTTTCTTCTAGATTTTAACGAAAGTCTAGAATTATACATCTTTGATCTGATACAGAGCATCAAGATCAACAAATTCAAGCTACTAATCAATGAGATAACTATTGCTTTAGTCAATCATAACAAAAGAGCAAATGAAGAGAAGTGAATTTCAGCTTCAAAAGCATGATAACTCAGTTTGATGAAAAGAAAAGAAAATTCAAAAGCAATAAATTTCAAAAAGAGTCAAATAAGATTTGCTTTCATTGCAAGCAAATGAATCACAATCAACAAAAGTGCTGATATCTACATTTTAATCTTCGTTCAGATGATTGAAAACTCAGTGAGAGAAACAAGAATCTAGTTGTTGACTTCAAAACAGACTTCGAAGTCAGAATAATCAAATCAATGAAAATCTTCTTCATTGATTGAGCAAGTAGTTGCATCAACATCTGATGAATAAACATTGAAGCTGAGAATCATGTTTGCTACGACAAGAACTTGTTCAATGAATAAACATATTGAAAAGTGATCGAAAACAGCATTGTTACTGCAAATAATGAAGCAGTAATCATTATCAAGAAAGATACAATTATAATCAATATTTTGCTGAAAAGTCAATCAATCAAAATTCAACTAAACGATGTTTATCACTGTTTGAAGCTGCATTATAATCTGATGTCAGTTGAACAAGTGAAAGTCAAAGAATATACATGTAGTATACAGAAAGATAAATTTCTATTCATTGACTCAATGAAAGTCATCATTCTCATTGATTTGAGAAGCGATGAGAAATTCTACTTCATGAATGCATTGACTAACTTCTCAAATTCTCAAACATTGACAAGCAGAACACATGAATTGATCAGAGCATCATGATGTCAATGATATAAATGACTAGCTCATTTGAATATGACAGATGTAAAACGTCTAGTCAACATGAACATCAACATCAATGTGAAGTCGATCAATAGTTTAGAAGAGAAAGAATTTTCAGAATCAATATGTGAGATTTGTGTCTTAGACAAGCAACATTGAGCTTCAAGTCGAAGATCTTACACAAGAATCATCAGAATTAATGAGCTGATACATTAAAATCTCGTTGATGATGATAAAATAGTCATGATCGATGAAGAATTCAGATATGTTGTCACTATGATTGATGATTACAGTCAATATACAATCATTTATCAAATAAATCGAAAATTCAATCTAAAAGATGTACTTCGAAACTATCTGAATTTAATGAAGAATCAAGACACTTTAATTCATTGACTTCATTCAAACAATGAAGAGAAGTATGCTGATCATCACATCATTGATTTGCTTAAGAAGCATGAGATTAAATGAAAGTTGACAACTTCATATAATTTGAGTCAAAATGAAGTTGCAGAACGATGTTTTTGCACTCTTTTTGAACGAACTTGCGCTATACTATCTAGCGTCAATTTGTCAATAAAATTATGAGAAAAGACAATAATGACTGTCATTTATCTGAAGAACAAAAGTTCTATCACTGCGTTGAACAAAATAACTCTCTATGAGACATGACATGATAAGAAGTCTGATCTTAGCTATCTGCATACATTCAAATGCATAGTCTATCATCATGTGAAGAGAACTCATTGAAAGCTCAATGACAAGAGCTTAAAATGTCAGTTCTTAAACTACAAGAAAGTCAATCAGTATTGCTTGTAAAACGAGAAGAAGATATTAATATTTAGTCACGTTCAATGAAACAAGATAATCATTGCAGTTGAGAAGTATGATGAAGATTTTTTGATACTAAGCTTTAATGATCAAATCAACAATTATCAAACAAAAACATCAGTCACTTCACAGAAAACTAAAAGCAAATTACTAGAACTAGAATCAAAATCAATTGAGTCAGATAACTTAAGCAATATTGATATTTCTGATGCTTTAAATGAACATTTCAAATGAGTCATTGCTGAATTGATTGATTACAAGACTTTCAATAATTTTTGAATTAAAGACAATTGAGACTTTGTCAGTTGAGCAAATTGAATTCAAATTGAATTGAATACATCACAAACAGTGAAACAAGCTAGAGTCAGTTTCGATTGAAAACAATGAAAGCTCACTTTCAGAAGTGAACTGAACATTCACATCAAAAACAACATCTTTACTCTGAGAATATCTTCGTCAAGTTGATGAATACTGTTGACATGCTGAGTAACTATCATTAAGCGAGAACTCAAAGAAAAGATGATCAAATACAAAGTTAAATGAATGTGTAAAAGATTTCATCAGAAGCAAGAGATTGATTATGATGAAATCTTTATCTCGATGATCAGAGTCATTATCATCAAAATGCTTTTAACATTGATGATTAAATATGACTATGAAGTTGAATAAATGAACATCATCATCATCTTTCTAGAAGCACATCTAAAAAAAGAGATCTGAATGCAGCAATCATCAAAGTTTGAGCAAAAAGAATTAAATGAAATCTTTTTGATCTGTTGTTTAAACAAGACTTTATATGAATTGAAATAAACATCTCAAGAATGATATGCAATTCTGAAAGTTTATCTCATCTTCATTGACTATCAAAGAATAGAAATTGATCATTCAATGTTCACTCATCAGAATGACATTATTATTGCTATTTATGTGAATGATTTACTCATTCTAGAATCAAATATATTCAATATAGAAGCTCTGAAGTTGCAATTCACAAAGCACTTTCAAATGAAAGATCTTGACTCAATCAAATGATATCTAAAAATGCACATAACTTGTGATAGAATTGAGTGAATTCTTTGAATCAATCAAAGCATTTATATCAAGTGAGTCATTGAGTTTCTGAGCATGAGCAATTGCAGCTCAACGAAAACATTGATGCATCACAGATGTCAGCTCAAGAAGAATGTTTATTGAAAGTCTGAACAATGAATTGAGTATCAAGCTATCTTTGAAGAAATAAAGAATTATCAATCAATCATTAAAACATTAATGTGAATAATCTGTCAAACATGATCAAACATAGTCTATGCAGTGAGCAAATGCAGTAAATATTCAATGAATTCTACTCTTGATCATGATTTAGCTGTCAAACAAATCATTCAATATCTGATTGATACTGCTGAGCTGAGACTTTGATATGAATCTTTCAAAGAGAAAGAAGTTGAAAGAGCTGAATTCTTTGAATATATTAATTCAACTCATGCAAATTGCTTGAATTCTTGAAGATTCATCTTCGACTATATGTTCTTTCTATGAAATGAATCAATTAGCTGAAGCTTCAAACATCAACAATGCATTAGCACGTTATCTGCTAAAGCTGAATACATTGATGAATATAATGCAGTCAAGAAATTGATCTTTCTGATTCAAGCATTGAAAGAAATGAAATATGATGATTCAAATATGAATTCAACTACTATTCTAGCTGACAATCAAGCGACTATAAAAATGAGTAGCAATCTCATCAATCATTCTTGAGTTAAACACATTAATACATTCTATCACTATGTTCAAAACAAGATAGAAGAGAAAGCAATTAGATTGAAATACATACTCATTGATCAAATGATGATCAATGATTTCATCAAGTCTCTGAAGTCAGACAAATTTCTGAGTTTCAAATCAGTCATAAGACTAGTCGAGCATGACATCAGCGAGTAAAAGAGCATGAATATACAATCAGTAAAAGATCTGAATAATCTTATATGAAGCTTCAATTTCTAAGAAAGAGTGTTGAAAATGAGATATGTTTGTACATAACATGTATGTAATGCATACATATAAATCTCGATGTTTAAATATCTTCATTTCAACTTTAGTTAACTCTAGTTGACTTGATTCTAGAGATATATAGCTCATCTTCTACTTTTTTCTTTCTTCATCACTACTATCTATCAAAAAACTAGATATATGTCTCTACTACATAGTCAATATATCTACATGCACATATTCATTCTGACTTTCATATATCAATAAGTGTGAGACTCGTTGCTGAATTTAACGTCATGATTCTTCGTCTCTTCTTGATTTGACTTTAAAGATATGTTTCAAAATAGAAGCAATCATCTTTGTTGCTTGATCATTACTGAACAGATGCACTCTTTTAGCAGTCAGCATCTCTGTCATGTTGATTACTTTTCGCTGCACATCATCATCATTGTTCTCGACTATTAGTTTCAAGCATTCGTTGATGCATTGATGTTGTTGTATATACGTAGAATTCAGCTCAATCAGAGCTACAATTATGTTTTTCAAAGTATGTGAAATAGTCAGTGTGCAGAAATTGATTCAAGCGAAAGAAAAGTTATTACTAGATGAGCGATCACTCAGTGCAGTGAATCTTTTCAACCTCATTTACTAGATCAAATCTTGATGTTTTTCAATTATTTTGAAAGCATTGAATTCAGCTAATTCAAAGCTACAATTATGTTTTTCAAAGTATGTAAAATAGTCAGCGCGCAAAAATTGATTTGAACGAGAAAACATGTTGACAGCTGAAATCAAGCAGTCTTAACTCTCAATATTTTTGATTTCATTTGCTGAGTTAAATCTTCATATTTTTTCGAAATTTTTGAATCGTTGAACTGATCTTGATTGACTCTACAATTTTTGTCAGCGAAAGTTCTTCATCAGAGAGTGTTTAGTAAAAGTTCAAGATTGATGATTGATTGATTGAAAGTTAATGATCTCGCTAGTCATTAACAATTTAGCGACGAAAGAATTTCTCTGAATCATCAACTTTGATGACTCAGAAAATTATGTTGAAAATAAGAGATAAATTTCATTGAATGAATATAAAATCATCATATTAATTATTGCATTGCAACAATTTTAAATTATATAGTGAAGCTGAGATTAAGTTTTTGAAGAAGAAAAGCAATTGTTAATGTCAGAATGCAATCATTTTCGCAAGAGAATACTGCAACAAGATAGAATTCAAATGATTTTCAAAATTTGAAAATATCAGTTAATCATGTTTAACATTTAAAATAATGAATCAATCACAGAAGCAATTTAATGCTCATATGTAATGCAAGCAATGATTAACTTACTTAAGTTACTTCTTTTTATCTTCATCTGCTTCATTTGCAATTATGAAGCATTAATCATTTGAAATCATTAATGCAATGCTTGAAATCTGAGAGCTATTGATGAAGAACAATTGAGCGAAAAAGTCATGTTCTTCATCAATGAAGAAAAAACTCAATATAAAGAGTATTAAATAATCATTGATGATTGAAGCATTTTGAGCTGATGATGATGTTAAATGATGATTGAATGTGAGATTATTACTCTTGAAGATGAAATTATTACTCATTAAGAAAGAGAATAAAGAAGATGAGTCATCAAATAAAGATGTTATGATTCTAGTCTTCATTTATTCTTTGTCTGATTTCATTTTAATCAAGTCTAGCGAGAATCTGATCTAAAGATGATATCATTGAGATTCTGCATCATATGTGTAAGATGTCAACTCAATCAAGTCTAGCACAGAGCTGAGAAACATACATATAAGAATTGAGTTCTTTTCTGTAAATACTTTTCTTTCTTAGCATTTATTTATTAGTTAAATGACACTTTTATGACTCGCTCTAGATTGATCTCTAACAGTAGATAAATGCTAATCAACTACTCTGCTATCAACGTGTAGATGATATGAAATAATCTACTTCGTTTATTCAGAAAATTCATAAGAAATTCTTTGAATTACTTTTATCAAAACACATCTTCAAATTTACTTAAATTTATCAAATTTATCACTCAATCTTATCATAATTTATCTATTTATCTTTCTTACAATGACACGTGACTTTGAATCAGTCGAGTCATGAACAGCTCATCTGCTTAAAAGCATTGCTAGCAGACGCATTTTCATTATTTCTTTCAATGTTTCAGCGAGATTTCAGAATGTTGCTATCTCATGAAACATCAACATAAGTCAACAACTTCGTCAATGAGCTATTGATCAGTCAGATGAAATCATCAAGATGTTGATTGAGCTAAAAGATCAACAAGACATGATTTTAAAACTCAACAAGCAATGAATCAATGTTCAAGTCAATCATATTAAGAGACTTGATGAGTTAAAGATCAATCAAATGACAATAGACATTCAAGAAGAGATTATCATTGAACTACAAGAGAAAGTCTTGAGTCTAAAAAAGAAACAACGTTCAGTGAATCAGTCTTGATCTCATCAGTTTACTGAATCTTGAGTTTCTATGAAATCTCAATCTTGTCAATCTATCGAGAATCATACTCAATGTAAATCATTCACTTTATTCAATAATGATCATCACAAGTCTTTCAAGTTTTTGAACTCATCTGTATTCATCAACAAAGATGACTCAACATGAAATAGCTGAAGAATCAAGATGAACGACAAGCTTCAGACAAATGTCAATCACTTTGATAATGAGAATATCTGTATTGCTTATGTGATATCTAGACTAGAAAATGATGCTGCTGAACATATCTTCGCTTGACATCATCATGATGCTTCACATTTTTACATCTCAATCTACGAGCTATTTGAGCATCTGAAAGAAATATACGATGAACTGAATAAAAATCAAAAGTGTCGTTGCAAGTACAACACTTTGAGATAAACAGACAAGTCTTTCAATGTCTTTTACTTCAACTTTATGAAGCTATTCAGCTATCTTGAATACAATGATTGCACTCTGATGAATGATCTTCAGAATAAAATCAATAATTGCTTGCAGAACGCTTTATCAGTTTGTTCAGAAAACTTTACTTTGCTCACTCGCTTAAAAATCTTTCTTCAAGATGTGAATAATAAACAGCGAGTCAACTATCAGCTACGCAGTCAGCTTCGCACTGTCATCATTAAGATCACTGTTGTATCTGATAAATGTGCTGCTACTTCATTGTCAATGATGACTTTGATAATTGATTATGTTAAGTCTATTATTTTCTCTATCTTTGAATCAGCAAGATCATCTATCGTTTGCTATATTTGCAAGATTTCAGATCACTTATTCAAGAACTGCTCTCAGAACAAGATTAACATCTTGACATCTTGTGCATTCATTCTTCGTCTACATGAAATCATCATTTCGAAGAATAAGAAGAATGAGAAAATGTTTTTTGAGAACAGCAAGATAAAAAACTAGAGACTTTCATTAAAGACGTGATGAAAGAGATGTTAATTTCTTCAATGATAAGCATGTCAGATGATTCTTTTGCTTCTGAATCTTTGACTACTGAATGTGTACTTTTTAGTAATGAAATTAGTTACTCATTTGTTAGGACACGGCCCGGGTTGGGATAGGAACTACGGCAGGATAAGGCGTAGTTCGCAGCATGGTGGACCCTGAGCTAGTAAGGTCATGGTCACGTGCTAATGATCCATTATATGGGATCATTGG